>R19__coassemble_328_pt1 | contig 23424 bp, 20 predicted proteins | sample R19__metabat2_high_PE_006 | metagenome-assembled genome bin R19 | reverse complement strand
GTATTGGCATGGTCTTCTCTCGTCTTGCCTTCGCCGATTCCCTTGTCCTTCAGGCGGGAAAGGCTCGGGAGAACGTCGATGGGAGGGACGATGCCCTTGCGGTGCAGATCGCGGGAAAGGATGATCTGGCCCTCGGTAATGTAACCGGTAAGGTCCGGGATCGGATGGGTCTTGTCATCTTCCGGCATCGTAAGGATCGGGATCATCGTGATGGAGCCGTTTCTTCCCTGGCGGCGGCCGGCGCGCTCGTACATCGTGGCAAGGTCGGTATAAAGATAACCGGGATAGCCGCGGCGGCCGGGAACTTCCTTCTTGGCCGCGGAGATCTCACGCAGAGCCTCGGCATAGTTTGTGATGTCCGTCAGGATAACGAGGACCTGCATTCCCTTTTCGAACGCCAGATACTCGGCTGCCGTAAGCGCCATACGCGGAGTCGAAATACGCTCGACTGCAGGGTCATTGGCCAGATTCGAGAAAACGACCGTACGCTCGATGGCACCGGTCCGGCGGAATTCGTTGATAAAGTATTCCGATTCCTCGAACGTAATGCCGATGGCGGCGAAGACGACGGCGAAGGTCTCATTGTCTCCCAGGACCTTGGCCTGGCGGGCGATCTGGGCGGCAAGGGCGGCGTGCGGGAGGCCGGAGCCGGAGAAGATCGGCAGCTTCTGGCCGCGGACCAGGGTGTTCAGGCCGTCAATGGCGGAAACGCCGGTCTGAATGAATTCGGCAGGGTAGGCGCGGGCAGCGGGATTCATCGGAAGGCCGTTGATATCCATATGGGCCTCGGCCAGGATCTCCGGGCCGCCATCGATCGGGTTGCCCATGCCGTTGAAGACACGGCCGAGCATATCCTCCGACACGGCCAGCTGCTGCGGGTGGCCGAGGAAGCGGACCTTCGTCTCGGCCAGGTTAATTCCCTGAGCCGCTTCGAAGAGCTGCACAACGGCGCGGTTTCCTTCGACCTCGAGGACCTTGCAGCGGCGGATCTCGCCATTGGGGAGCTCCAGCTCACCCAGCTCATCATAAGTGACGCCTTCGACCCCTTCCACAATCATCAGGGGGCTGACGATCTCTTTGATGGTCTTATATTCTTTGATCATTCGTTTTTACCTCCCGCAGTCACAGCATCGATCTCTTTGAGCATTTCGGCTTCGATCGCGTCATAGGCAGGAGCGAAATTGTCGGGATCTGCCATCTTGGCACGACCGATCTTTTCACGGCCGGGGATCGTAAAGAGAGCATCCATATCGGCGCCTTCCAGCAGAGCGTTGCGGCAGGCGACGTCGTATTTCAATACGAGATCCAGCAGGCGGTACTGCTTGGCATAGGACGAGTAGGCGTCCTCCGTGACGAAGGCATTCTGCTGGAGGAAGTCCTCGCGCACCATCTTGGCCGTTTCCATCGTGAGCCGGTCGGCGGGAGACAGGGCGTCCTGACCGACGAGGCGGACGATCTCCTGGAGCTCGCTCTCCTCCTGGAGGATATGCATGGCTCTCTCGCGGTTTTTCATGTAGCCCTCGCCGAACTGGGAGGCATACCAGGGAGCAAGCGAATCCAGATACAGGGAGTAGGAAGTCAGCCAGTTGATGGCCGGGAAGTGGCGGGCGTAGGCGAGGCTGGAATCCAGAGCCCAGAAGACCTTGACGATGCGCATCGTCGCCTGGGAGACCGGCTCGGAGATATCGCCGCCCGGAGGCGACACGGCGCCGATGGCAGTGACGGAGCCCTGGCGCTCGTCGGAACCGAGGCATTCCACGACGCCGGCGCGCTCATAGAACTGTGCCAGACGGGAGGCGAGGTAGGCAGGATAGCCTTCTTCACCGGGCATCTCTTCCAGACGGCCGGACATTTCACGGAGGGCCTCTGCCCAGCGGGAGGTCGAGTCGGCCAGGACGGCGACGTCATAGCCCTGGTCGCGGAAATATTCCGCGATCGTGATGCCGGTATAGATGGAAGCCTCGCGGGCCGCGACCGGCATATCGGAGGTGTTGGCGATGAGGACCGTACGCTTCATCAGAGGCTCGCCGTTGCGCGGGTCCTTCAGCTCCGGGAACTCCATCAGAACATCCGTCATCTCGTTGCCGCGCTCGCCGCAGCCAATGTAGATAACAATGTCAACGTCGGACCATTTTGCCAGCTGATGCTGCACGACTGTCTTGCCGGAGCCGAACGGGCCCGGAACAGCGGCCGTCCCGCCCTTGGCGATCGGGAACATCGTGTCGATAATGCGCTGGCCGCTGTTCATCGGGCGGCTCGGCACATATTTCTTGGCATAGGGGCGGGCGATACGGACCGGCCAGCGCTGGATCATCGTGAGCTCATGAGTCTTGCCCTTTTCGTCCTTCACGACGGCGACCACATCCGTTACCACATGCTCGCCCTCCGGGATGACGGAGACGACCTCGCCCTTGATGCCGTAGGGCACCATGATCTTGTGCAGGATCGCGCTCGTTTCCTGAACGGTGCCGAGCACATCGCCGGGAACGACCTTGTCGCCCGCTTTCGCTACGGGGACAAAGTTCCAGAGCTTTGTGCGGTCGAGGGACGGGACTTCGGCGCCGCGGGTAATGCAGTCGCCGGAGAGGCGGCGCATTTCGGGCAGCGGGCGCTGAATGCCGTCATAGATATTGTCCAGCATGCCGGGCCCGAGCTCTACGGACATCGGCATACCCGTCGTGATAACTTCCGCTCCCGGGCCGAGGCCGGAGGTCTCTTCATAGACCTGGATGGAAGCGCTGTCACCGGTCATGTTCAGGATCTCGCCGATCAGGTGCTGCCGGCCGACACGCACAACGTCGGAGACGTTGGCGTCCGCGAGGCCTTTCGCAACGACAAGCGGGCCTGAGACCTTTGTTATAGTTCCGCTCATATTTCTGTTAACTCCTTAATCTCCTAAGATATTTGTGCCGACGGCACGCTCGACCGCGGCATTGAGCGCCGAGAGGCCGAGGCCTATGGAGCCGTCTCTCCCCGGGATCAGAATGATCGCAGGGGTGAGGCTGTCTTTAAAACGATTGATCTCCGTCTGGAGCTGAAGAGCGAGGCCCTCCTCGATGTAGATGATGGCATATTCCTCGCCTTCGGCCGTCAGGCGCTTGAGGGCGGCGCGCGCCTCGTCCGCATTTGCCGCGGGGCAGGCCTCGAGGCCCAGAGCCTTGAAGCCCATAACGGTCCCGGCCCCGCCGATCACTGCAATTTTAAGCATACAGTTCACGCAGCCTTTCCCGGATCACATCCGCCTGAATTCCGGCAAGGCGGCCGGTCAGAATCATGCGGATGGCCGTGATCTCATTTTCCACCGCCGCAAGATAGGCGGTCAGCGTTTCGCTTCCGTAGTTGACCATCTTGGCCTGGCGCAGGTAGGAATTGACGGCATTGTCGCACTCGAGCTCAAAGGGCGTCAGGGCAGCGCCGGCCATGGCGTCCGCGCCGAGGGCGGCCGCTTTCTCAAGCCTGGAGCAGGTGAAGAGCGCAAGAAGCGCGTCCTTGTCGCCGGCGGCCAGCAGGCGGTCTTCCGTGACGGAGCCCCCCGGAATCAGCGCAGAGGCCATAAACGAGCGGTCCTTCCCCATGCGGAGCGTGCGGACATAGCTCTTGAGATTTGCCGCGTCGATCAGCAGGCGGACATAGCCCTGCAGGAAGGCATTTCCCGTCTCCGCCGAGAGGGCGGAGAGCTCGCGGAAATAAGACCGGTCGAGCAGGAAGTCCGCCTCCTGCGGATTGGCGGTATGGGCCAGGACGGCTTTTGCCTCTTCCACGGCCTTGCCCAGAGAGCCCGGCATGGAGGAATATTTTTCCGCGTGGTAGAGCTCCTTCAGGTCCTTGGCCGGGATGCGGCCGGCGCCGGAAAGAAGGCGGTCTCCCGCAACGCCCATCGCCTCGGCCTTGAGAAGCACCTTGGCATTATGATAGTCGTACTTCATGCGGAAGAGATCGAGGATCTCGGGGTCGGGAACCAGCCTCTGAAGCTCGCTGCAGATCTCCGCGCGATGCTCCGAGAGGGCGGACTCGATCCCCGCGGCATTGCACTGGGACAGGTCCGGATAACCGCAGTCCGCAAGAAGCTTGGCAGCATCCTCATAGGATGCGGCATCGAGCATGCGGTTGGCGCGCTCCTCGTTGAGAAGCTTCGGCTCGCGGGCATGCAGCATTGCCGACAGGCAGATATAGGATTCTTTTTTACTCAGCAAGTTATCCCCTCCCGTCGGGCGTTTCAGCCGAAGAGCGCCTTGGCGACATCGGCTGCCATATCGCTGCGGGAAAGGTCAATGAGCAGCTCGAGGGTGTTGTTGCCCTCCACATCGCCGTTCTTTACCTTTACGCCGCCCGCGAAGTCGCCGACGGTCTCCGAGAGCGTCAGGGAGCCGCCGAGCTCGGCATTGGCCGCCTTGACCACGGCCTCGCCGTATGCGGCACGGTCCTTCTCATTGAGGATCACTTCGCCTTTGCCGTCCGATGCCGCCTTCACGACGAGCTTCGTCAGGAAGGCCTGATACTGCTCCTTCGGAAGGGCAAGGATCAACTCCTGCGCGCGCCCGAAGCCCTTGGAGACGAGCTCCTGCTTCAGAGCGAGGATGTTCTTCTTGCTCTCCATCTGGGCAATGCGGGCCTTGCTGTCGGCAAGCTCCTCGCATTCCTTTACGCCGGCACGGATCTTTTCGGCATAGGCATCGTTGGCCTTGGCTTCAAAATCCTCGCGGATCTTCGCGCACTGCTGCTCCGCCTGAGCGAGGATCGCGTCGGCTTCGGCTTTCGCGTCCGCCTGAATATGCGCGATAATTTTTTCAGTGCCTTTCATAAGCAACCTCTTTCAACCAATGCGGGAGCATCAGATGGCGTTGAGCATCAGGAAGGAGGCGAGCAGGCAGAGGATGGCGTAGAACTCGACGATGATGCACATGATCATGCCCTTGGACCAGTCGTCCGGCTTCTTGGCAAGAATGTTGATCGAAGCTGCAGCGACCTTGCCCTGGGCGATCGCGGAGAGGAGGCCGCCAATGCCGATGGGCAGGCAGGCGGAGATGATCTCCATGCCCTGAGCGACCGTGATGCTGTCAAGGCCGGTGATCTTGGAGTAGGCAAGGAAGAAGATAACAAAGCCGTAGAGGCCCTGCGTGCCCGGGATGACCTGCATAATCATGGCCTTGCCGGACTTGGAGGGATCCTCCGAAACGAGGCCGGCGCCGGCTTCGCCGGTGATGCCGGTGCCCTTGGCCGAGCCGACACATGCGAGAGCTGCTGCGAGAGTTGCGCCCAGAAGGGCAAGAGCTTTTCCGCCGATAGCATTCAGGAATTCCATAATAACGTCCTCCAGTTAATGATTTTTATATTGAAATTATTTTGCGCGAACAAATTTTCCGCTGAGCTTCAGCGGGCGGAACGGCTTGCCGCCGTCCTCGTAGAACTTCTTGAAATATTCCAGGCACTGCAGACGAAGGTCGTGGACATAGCAGCCGAGAAGGTTGAGCCCGAAGTTCATCGCATGGCCGAGAAGGAAGATCAGGACAAAGGCCAGGATCGTCACGACGTTGATGCCGCTGCTCTTGGCCGGCATCAGAGCGACGGTGTTGAAGACCTGCCCGATCACGCCGCCGGCCAGCATCAGAGCCATGATGCGGGAATAGGAAAGGATGTCGCCGAACCAGCCCGTCGCCTCATTGTAGATGGCGCCGAAGGCGGCCGTGACCTTGCCGAAGCCCTTAGACTCGCGCCCGGCTCCGATGAGGAGCATCGCAACGCCGACGGCAAGCGCGCCGACGGCAACGGCATTCGGGATCGCGGGCACGATATCGAGCTTTTTCAGGGCGAACACGCCTGCGCCGACGAGAAGCACCCAGAGCGAGCCTTCATACCAGACGGCGCCCGCCTTGTCACCCTTTTTCCACTTGCGGACAAAGGAGATCACCATGCCGACGTTGAGCTGCAGCCAGCCGAGGATCAGGGAGCCGATGAGGACGACGATGCTGTCCTCCGTCGGGCTGAAGAGCTTCGGGAGGCCCTGCCAGACGGGTTCGACGCCCTTGCCTGTGCAGTAGAGATCATAGAGCTGCTTGGGCGCGTCGCTGAAGAGGCCGCCGGTCAGGAAGCCGCAGGCGAGCGTCGAGATGCCGCCCCAGAGGAGAAGCCGGCAGAAGGAGAGCGTGCCTCCCTCGGGCTTGATCTTTTTCATGGCGACGAGGGCCGCCGCGATCATGATGAGGCCGTAGCCGATATCTGCCATCATGAGGCCGAAGAAGACGATGAAGAAGGGGGCCATCAGGGGGTTCGGGTCGAGCGAGCCGTACGCCGGGAGGGAGTACATGTTCGTGACCATATTGAGTCCGTCCGTCACGGCGTTGTTCTTCAGCTGGACGGGAACGGAGGGATATTCCTCCTCCGCCGGCTCGCGCGTCTCATAGGCGCATTCATACTTTTGGAAGATCTCTTCGAGCGCCGGCTCCTGCTCGGCGGGGATCCAGCCCTCCATCAGGACGGCCTTCTCCGTGCCGAAGAATTTTTCTTCCGCTTCCGCCATGGAGACCTTCGCGTTCATCTTGTCGGCCGCGACGCGGATCTCGTCCCGCCGCACGGCCTCGGAAACAATATCCGCCTGCAGCCGCTCCTTTTCCGAAGCAAGCTTTTTCAGCTCCTCCTCCGCGCGGCCGGTGCATTCCCGGGCCGAGCCGGACATGCCGGAGACAGCCGCGGGGGCAAAGCCGAAGCCGCGGAGCGCTTCCTGCGCCTCGGAGAGCTTTTCCCGAAGGCAGATGAGCATGACATAGTGCGTTGACTTGTCGTCGCTGACGCTGTAGAGCTGGGCTTCCTCCGTGACCGCTTCCAGGGCCGACTGAACGTCGGGAAGGGCGATGCGGGAGGGGATCGTCCCGAGCAGGACGGAGGCATACTGCGTGCCCTCGGTGCCGAGAGGCATCGTCAGGTCCATCCAGGGCTTCAGGCTCTCGATCAGCGCGCGCTGACGGCTCTCCTCGGCCGCGATCTGGCGGATGCGGTTATCCTCCTCGGCGATCTTCTCCGCAAACTGCACACAGCCCCACATGCCCGTCTCGTCCAGGAACTCGTCCCGGCTGATCTCGGGCTTGGCGGAGAGCAGCTTCGATTTGACGGGAGCATACCGGTCGAGCAGCTCGACGCCGTGAAGCAGGGAAGCATGCGCCTCCCGGAACTTCATCAGATCCGAGCTCTCGCTCTTCAGCACGCTCTCCGCCTCCGAGGCGCGGACCTCTTCGCCGATCTCGGAGACCTCGACGCAGCCACAGCGGATCAGATCCTTCAGGAGCGCATCCTTCCGGTCGCGCAGGACGGCCAGAGTCAGGCGCTTCATTTTTACAATTGCCATCTCAGCCGTTCACGATCCTTTCCACTACGAGCGTCGCCGCGGAGGAGAGCCGCTCTTCCGCCGTTTTGCGAAGCGCAGACTTCTCTTCTTCCGTGGAAGCGAGAAGCTTCTTCGCGTCTTCCACCGACTTGGCATCGGACTTCTGCCGCAGCGCGACAAGCTCTTTTTCCGCCTTGGCAATTGCAGCATCTACGCTTGCCCGGCCGGCCGCCTCGGCATCCGCCGTAAGCTGCTTTGCCTGAGCGCGCGCATACTGGACCGCGACCTTGGCGGCATCCTCTGCCTGCGCGATCCCTGTAATTGCATCAAATGACATTCGCACACCTCCCATAATAAATTTTATAACAGGATATATTATACTCTGAAGCCATCGTTTTCACAAGAATTATTTGCAGCGAAGGGCAGGCAAAAAAATGCCCCTCTGCGAAAAGCAGAGGGAGCATCGTGCGCTTATTTCTTTTTGCCGAAGATGCCGCCGCCTTTGAGGTTGTCCGCCTGGCCCATGCTGGCGGCGAACTGGCGGAGAAGATCCTTCTGGGTGCCGGTGAGGCGCTTCGGGACCGTGATGTTGACCTGGACGAACTGGTCGCCCCGGACGCCCTTGCCGTTGAGATACGGCACGCCCTTGCCCTTGAGGCGGAACGTGGCGCCGGACTCCGTCCCCTCCGGGACGGTCAGCTTGACCTTGCCGTCGAGCGTCGGGACCTCGAGCTCCGCGCCGAGAACGGCCTCGGCATAGCTGATGTCCTGCGAGAGATAGATGCTCGTGCCTTCGCGCTCGAAGACGGCGTGCGGGCGGACGATGATGGAAATGTAGATATCGCCTGCAGGGCCGCCGTTGGCGCCGGCGTTGCCCTTGCCGCGCAGCGGGATGGCCTGGCCGTCGTCGATGCCGGCGGGCACCTTCACGCTGATCTTATGCTGCTTGCGGATGTTGCCCATGCCGCGGCAGAGCTTGCAGGGCTGGTGGATGATCTTGCCGCGCCCGCCGCAGCGCTGGCACTGGCCCATCGACTGGGCGATGCCGAAGGGCGTGCGCTGCTGGGTGACGGTCTGGCCGGAGCCCTTGCAGTTCGGGCAGATCTCGGGCGTCGTCCCCTCGGCGCAGCCGGAGCCCTTGCAGTCCGGGCAGGACTCGATGATGGGGACCTGGACCTCCTTTTCGCAGCCGAAGGCGGCCTCCTCGAAGCTGATGTTGAGGGAGGCGCGGGTGTCGCTCCCCTTCCGGGGGGCATTCGGGTCGGCGCGCCGGGAGGAGCCGCCGAAGCCGCCTCCGCCGAAACCGCCGCCGAAGATATTGCCGAAGATATCGCCGAGATCGCCCAGGTCGCCGAAGTCGAAGCCGCCGGCTCCGGCGCCGTAGCCGGCGTTCGGGTCGAACGCGGCATGGCCGAACTGGTCGTACTTCTTCCGCTTCTCCTCGTCGGAGAGAACCTCGTAGGCCTCGTTGGCCTCCTTGAAGCGCTCCTCGCAGGCCTTGTCGCCGGGGTGGAGGTCGGGGTGGTTCTCCTTGGTGATCTTGCGGTAGGCTTTCTTGATCTCGTCCTTCGTGGCGTCCTTATTGACGCCGAGGACTTCGTAATAGTCTCTTTTATCTGCCATAAAAACTCCTGTCTACGCATCACGAGGCGGAGTGATAACGCTCCGCCTCTGAGATCCGTTTGTGGAATTCGACCGAATTACTTCTTGGTGTCGTCGTCTACGACTTCCGTGTAGTCCGCGTCGTAATAGGTCTGGTCGCTGCCTGCGCCGGAAGCGCCTGCGTTCGGGTCATAGCCTGCGCCCGGGTTGCCCTGGGCGGCGCCGGCGGCCTGATACATCTTCTCGGAGATCTTGTAGAAGGCCTGCGTCAGAGCCTCGGTCGCGCTCTTGATGGCCGCGGTGTCCGTGCCGGAGAGGGCGGACTTCAGAGCGGCGAGCTTGGACTCCACTTCGCTCTTGTCGGCCGGGTCGAGCTTGCTGCCGTTCTCGGCAAGGGTCTGCTCGGTCTGGTAGACCATCTGGTCGGCCTGGTTGCGGGTGTCGATCTCTTCCTTGCGCTTGGCATCCTCCGCAGCATACATCTCGGCTTCCTTGACGGCCTTGTCGATGTCTTCCTTGCTCATGTTGGTGGAGGAGGTGATGGTGATGTGCTGCTCCTTGCCGGTGCCGAGGTCCTTGGCGGAGACGTTCACGATGCCGTTGGCGTCGATGTCGAAGGAGACCTCGATCTGCGGGATGCCGCGGCGGGCCGGAGCAATGCCGTCGAGATGGAACTTGCCGAGGCTCTTGTTGTAGGCGGCCATCTCACGCTCGCCCTGGAGGACATTGATCTCAACGGAGGTCTGGTTGTCGGCCGCCGTGGAGAAGACCTGGCTCTTGCGGGTCGGGATGGAGGTGTTGCGCTCGATAAGTCTCGTGCAGACGCCGCCGAGCGTCTCGATGCCGAGGGAAAGCGGAGTTACGTCGACAAGGACGATGCCCTCGACGTCGCCGGACATGACGCCGCCCTGGATGGCGGCACCGACGGCAACGCATTCATCGGGGTTGATGCCCTTGAAGCCGTCCTTGCCGGTGAGCTCCTTGACCTTGTCCTGCACGGCGGGAATACGGGAGGAACCGCCGACGAGGAGGACCTTGGACAGGTCGCTGGCCTTGAGGCCGGCATCGCTGAGCGCCTGCTGCACGGGGCCGACCGTCTTCTCGACGAGGTGGCGGGTCAGCTCGTTGAACTTGGCGCGCGTGAGCGTGACGTCCAGGTGCTTCGGGCCGGTGGCGTCGGCCGTGATGTACGGGAGGTTGATGTTGCTGGTGGTGACGCCGCTGAGCTCGATCTTGGCCTTTTCGGCCGCTTCCTTCAGGCGCTGCATGGCGACCTTGTCGGTCGTGAGGTCGATACCCTCGGCCTTGCGGAACTCGTCCGCCAGATACTTGGTGATGCAGGCGTCGAAATCGTCGCCGCCGAGGCGGTTGTTGCCGGCCGTGGCCAGGACTTCGATGACGCCGTCGCCGATCTCGAGAACGGAGACATCGAAGGTGCCGCCGCCGAGGTCATAGACCATGATCTTCTGGTCGTTTTCCTTGTCGAGGCCGTAAGCGAGAGCGGCGGCCGTCGGCTCGTTGATGATACGCTTGACTTCGAGGCCCGCGATCTTGCCGGCGTCCTTGGTCGCCTGGCGCTGGGCGTCGGTGAAGTAGGCAGGGACGGTGATGACGGCTTCCGTCACGCTCTGGCCCAGGTAGGCTTCCGCATCGGCCTTCAGCTTCTGGAGGACCATGGCGGAGATCTCCTGCGGGGTGTAGGCCTTGCCGTCGATCGTCACCTTATAATTGGAGCCCATTTCGCGCTTGATGGAGGAAACGGTGCGGTCCGGGTTCGTGACGGCCTGACGCTTTGCGACCTGGCCGACCATACGCTCGCCGTCCTTGGCAAAGGCCACGACGGACGGAGTGGTGCGGGCGCCTTCGGCGTTGGGGATGACGACGGTGTCGCCGCCTTCGAGAACAGCTACGCAGCTGTTGGTGGTTCCTAAATCGATACCGATGATCTTACTCATAATTCTGAATTCTCCTTTATATACCCAAATTTTTTAAACAGATTCAATTGGCGACCTTGACCATCGCGAAACGGATGACCTTGTCGCCGAGGCGGAAGCCTTTCTGGAACACTTCCACGACCTCGTTTTCGCCCTTTTCCGCATCTTCCACGTGCATGACCGCATTGTGGAGGGCAGGATCGAACTTTTCGCCGAGCGCCGGGATCTCCGAGACGCCGAGCTTTTCCATCGTGGTGTTGAACTGATTCATGATCATTTCGACACCCTTGCGGTAGGCTTCGTCCTGCGTCGTCGCGGCGAGAGCGCGGACGAGATTGTCATAGACCGGGAGGAAGCTTGCGACCACTTCGGAACGAAGGTCGCCGTAAATGGCCTCCTTTTCCCTCTGGCTGCGCTTGCGGAAATTATCGTATTCCGCACAGATGCGGAGATACTTGTCGTTGAGGACGTCCGCTTCCTTCGTCTTCTCCGCAAGAAGCTCTTCGGCGGACTTGGCTTCCGGCTGCTTCGCCTCTTCGACGGGGGCCGCCTCCGGTTCGGCGGCGGACTTCGTTTCTTCCGCGGCGTCCGTTACCGGCTGCTTTTCTTTATCTTCGATCGGAATCATCTCCCTTTATAATCAGCTTGTTATGCATCCCTTCCACGGGAGTCTCTCCGCCGCCCAGCCGCCGGGACAGGCCCTGCGCCAGGAAGCTGAGCTTGGAGGCAATGGCGGAATAGTCCATCCGCGTCGGCCCGACCACGCCGATGAGACCGCGCGTCCCGTCGCCGGCGTCGTAGCTCGCGACGATGACGCTGGAATCCTTCAGCTCCTCGGCCACATTCTCGGGGCCGATCAGCACGCGGATCTCGGTGTCGGCGCCCAGGTCCTCTCCCGGAGGAAGAATGTACCCGCCGCCGGAGAGATAGCTCATCAGGCGGTGCGCCTTGTCCGGGTCGCGGAACTCGGGCTGGTTGAGCAGCCGGTTCTCGCCCGTGATGAACGAGGAGGGAGCCGCTTCCTGCGTGAGCGTTTCGATGGCAAAGGCCGCGATGACGCTCGTGAGGCCGACGGAATCGTCCGCCGCCCGCTCCGTGGAGGCGATGAGCACCGGGGTGATCTCGTCCTGCGTGAGGCCGGTGAAGGAGGCGTTGAAGAGCATCGAGAGCTTCTTCACGAGCCCCTCGTCCACCGAGATGGGCAGATGAACGAGCTTGTTGCGGACGGTATTGTTGTCCAGCATCGCCACGATGATGAAGGTGTTCGCATCAACGTAGATCAGATCGAAGCGCTTGATCGTCACGCGAGAGCAGGCGGAGAGCGCCAGGGCCGGATAATCCGTCAGCTGCGAGGCGAGACGCGAGACATTGCTGATCGTATGATCCAGCTCGCTGAGCTTCTGCTCCAGCTTCGCGTTGAGCTCCTCCGTCTCCTCCAGGCAGAGCTTCTGCCGGAGCATCAGCTCGTTGACATAGAGGCGGTAGCCCAGGGGGGTCGGAACGCGGCCGGCGGACGTGTGCGGCTGCTCGAGATATCCCATGTTGGAAAGCTCGGCCAGCTCGTTGCGGATCGTGGCAGAGGAGCAGCCAAGACCGGCATTCGCCGCAAGCACCTTGCTGCCGACCGGCTCGGCCGTGCGGACATATTCTTCCACGACGGCGGCAAGGATCTTCTTTTTTCTTTCACTGATCTCCATCTGGCACTCTCTTCGTCGGTCTGTTAGCACTCCGTTCCTTCGAGTGCCAATATACCATTTTCGGAGGGCATTGTCAACACGGATTTTGCTTGTTTACAAATTCGTCACAATGAAAAACGCCCGCCCCCGGAGGGGCGGGCGGGAACGGTTCTCCTTCAATTCGCCGCGGCCGCAGCTTTCAGGAGCTTCAGCCTTGCGGCGAACATTGCATATGTTTTTTCTTCCTGAAACCAGGACTCCGGAACTTCCTGCCGCTGATTCAGCCCGACGGCACACACGGCATCCCGGGCAGCCTGCAGCTGTGAGATGTTTCCCTCCACCGTTTGGCAGCGCGCGCCTTCCGGCGTGTCATATGCCGCAAAGGCTTTGTTGAGGTCCATCAAAGGATGGAGCTTTGTGAGCTTATTGGTGCGGTTGTCGGTATAAAAGCCCCAGTTGCCCCAGTGGCGGTCCGTATTGCCGACGAGGTAATCGATCACATTCATCATGTGGAAACCGTAGGCGTCCTTTTTCTGCACGATCGCGGACAGGCTCGTGCCGTGATTCACGGCATAGACCGCGACATATTCCGCCGGGACGATGCTTTGGGAAGGCGATGTCATCAGCCGGCAGGCGCTGACGGTCTCCCCTTCAAAGTCAGCCGGGATATATTCCACCTGATCTACCCGGAAGCACTGCGCGATCCGGCTGGCCAGGAGCTCCGCCTCCACTTCCTTCCGGTCGCCGTCCTTGTACAGCCAGAAGGTGCCGTCACGGCGCACCCATGCCTTGGGGGCAACGCCGGCCGTGGCCACATCGCCTGCGGCGTCCTCCGCCTTCAGCATTCCGGCATTTTGCGCCGTCAGGCTTTTGCCGCAAAGCGCAACATCCACAAACGCGTTGGAAAGAGAGTGCTCATACAGATTAACGTCGGCATAGCGGATCGCTTCGCCCTTTTCCCGGACCCAGTAAACATCGGTCAAAGACAGGCAGTGATAGCTGATGGCGATCTCTGCGCGGTCCCGGTCCGTCACGGCCTGCTTCAATCCGAGCGCGTTCATGATCTCCTTGGCATACTTCCGGTCCGGCGTCAGGATCCGGGAGGCGCACCAGTAATAAAAATTACCGATATTCTCCATTCTTACCGACAGATCTGCGCCCTCGGCACGCTCCAGATACAGATTGTAGGGCATGAACTGCGGATAATACACGGTGCAGCTGCCGTCGGAACGGACTGTGGCCACATGCCGCTCAAGATGCATGATGCAGTAGTCTTTCATCAGAGTTCAAAGATCATCTCCGACGCGGGGCGGGTCTTCCCGTGCAGGTCGGCAGGGGCGGCGTCCTCGGCCGGATAGCCGACGGGCAGGATGGCCGTGACCTGCAGCTTCTCCGGCAGGGAGAGGGCCTCCTTCACTTCCTCGGAGCAGAACCAGCCGACATAGCAGCTGCCGAGCCCCTCCGCCTGCGCCGTCAGCATCATCATGGTGGTGACGATGGCGGCGTCCGTCTCGCCGAAGCGGTAATCGGGGCGAATGCGCCCGGCGGCGGGCAGATCCTCGTCGTAGCCGACGATGAAGACGAGAGGCGCATCGAACGTGCAGGGGCAGACCTCCTTCAGCTTCTCCCGCGCCTCCTCACTTTTGAGGACATAGACCTTCTGCGGCTGATTGTTGCACGCCGTCGGCGCGGCCGTCACGGCAGAAAGGATCGCGTCCAGCTTCTCCTGCTCCACAGGCCTCGCCTGAAACTTCCGGACCGAATACCGGCTCCGGATCACTTCTGAAAATTCCATGGGATCTCTCCTTGTATCATAAGCTTCCATCGGTTTGAATCGATTATAATCGATTCTCCGGGATTCTGCAAGTAATGCCGCGAGGCAGGTACTGCTCTCTCTGTCCGCGCAATCCGAGGTTCGGCTAAAATACGATTCAATCGTATTTTAGCCGAGTTTTTGATTGACTGCAGGGAGAGTGATGGCTCTATAGCGGCCTTATGATCAAATGCCCGGAAAGGGAGAATGATAGCATTTGAAAGGACGGTTCTCCGTTCAATACTTGACCCGCAGCGCCGGGCGGATGGGCTCGGGATGGCCGCTCGGGATGGCATTGTAGTCGATCCGGCCGCCGTTGACGAAGGCGAGCTCATACTCGGAACGCGAGCGCGTGCGCAGCAGCCACCGGCTGCCTTGCCTGCCGTCGGGAGCCTTGTAGAGATCCGGGTCAACTCCGCGCGCGAAGGCATAGTCCGTGCCCGAGCAGATCCTTTCCTTCTCCCGGCCACGAAAATATTTTTCGGCCTCCGCCGCCGAGAGAAGGAAGATCCGGTCCTCCGTATCCTCCCCCTGTCCGAGCGCCCTGTTTTTCGGGTTCGGGTCGGCCTTTACCTGCGAGACGGCGATGCGCTCCCGTTCTTCGGGCGTAAACGCCCGTTCCAGGAAGGTCAGGTTCAGCCAGCGCCGCAGCGTGCAGTCCGCCCAGGTCCGCGGCGCCTCTTCCTCCTTGACGCGGTCGCTCCAGCCGCTGTATGTCACGGTGTGGAACGGCTTGCAGTCCAGCGTCTGCCGGCTGATGAGAAGGGCCTCCCGCTTTTGCTCGTCCACGTCCAGGACGAGCCACTCGATCGGGTCCATTTTATTCAGGGCCATGCGGTCCTGCTTGTAGCGCCCGAAGAACACCGTTTCGCCGACCTGCGGGACCGGCGGCAGGGCCGGAGCTTCGGCCTCCGCCTCGCAGGGGTCGCCGGCCAGATAGAGCTCCTCCGGGAAGGCGCGATCCGACAGGTACTCTCCGTTTTTGACATGCCAAACGCGAGGAAGGTCCCAGGCGTCCGGCTCGTCGCCTTCCGTCTCGCCCTCGGCGTACCAGACCTCCACGTCAAACATGCGCGACCGGTCGGCGAGCCCGTAGCCATAGTACTCGCGGTTGCCGGCTTTCATGGCCTCGAACGGATCCTCCGGCAGCGCAACGGGGACTTCCCCGCCCCAGGGCCGGTAGCCGGGGCCGCCGCCCTTGCTGTTTCCCGTAATGAGGATCAGGCAGGACTTCTCGTCCCCCAGCTCCTCGTCGATATACTTGCCGTCCAGCTCCGGCTCCGAGCCGCAGAAGGCGTAGCAGGCATTTTTTCTGCCCTTGGCAATGATCGTGTAGCCGCTGTTGTGGGACATGGTAGTTCCTCCTTTTAATTTCTTTTGCTTACGGGAGGATTGAATGCGTTTTGGCTTCGGCTACTTGAGGTTATGAATACCGCCTGTCTGCAGGATCCGCTCTCCGATCTGTTTTGCATTCTCATATCCCATTTCAGCGAGCTCAAATACAGACTGATGCAAGGCTCTTTCAAAACCTTCTGCCATCCGGTCAAACTGTTTCATCGCAAATGTTATGTTTATCCCTGCTTCTTCTGCAGCTTCCATAAAGGAAGACCTCTGAATTTCATCGATAAGAACCTTTCCGCCAATGTTAAATGCCATATCTCGGGTCGATTCTTTATATGTGCTTGTGCTGACCAGATCATATGCCGGCGCAAGCCGTATCGTCTTCAGATCTTCTCCATACAGAAGAGAAAAATTTTTTACATGCGCGTCGGTATTTCCGAGTAAGAAGTTAAAGATCACAATATTCCATAGCTTCGTAATATCTTGAATCGGATCTGCGGAGTAACTGCGCAGAAGCTTAACCATTTCTCTCAGATAATGGTACCCCGGCTTTTCATATTTCTCCGACGCCGGAATGCCCAATGCCTGTCCAAAATCTTCCTGATGAAGGCGCAGCGGCACCGGCAGGCCGGCTGTCAGGTGTGCATTCTTTTCAAATAACCGGTCATAACGTTCTGTGGCAAAGAGGACATCCCCATCCTCAAAATTTCCGGTATTAATAATAAACGTTTCCGGAGCATCGATTCCCAACTTCTTTGCCGTGAAAATGGAGAGCTGTTCATTCGTCACGATCGCATTCAGACGGATATGGCTTTGTTTCACAATATGAGTACTTGGCGCACTCCCTACCGGAAGATACCACTGTCGATCTGCTTTATCATAATATAACCCTACTTTCCCCGAAGCACCTGTAAGGGAAAGATGCGCTCTTGTAACAAGCTCTGTTGATTTTGACGCTCCTTCCCTTGCCAGTTCGTGAACCTGCTCCATAGATAATTTTTCATAGCCGCAAGGGATCTCACTGCTGTTATCCGAATCGGAAACTTTTATTGCTCCAAGGCATTCTTTTCCAAGGGAAGAAAGGATCTCCAAATAATTACTTTCATCCGTATGGATCCAGTCGGCAACGGTTCTGCGGGTAAAGCCTTCCGGCAACAGTCCATCGAAGAAATTACGTGTCTGCTCCGGTGAAAAAGCTTCTCTCTGCAGGGGCAGACTGATCGAGATCGGAACGGCATCCATTCTTTCCAAATATCTTGCTTCATACCGGAACCTGGCATCTTCTATTCCATATCCGCTTATCGTGCCGGCAATCTGCGCTTGTCCCTTGCGTTCTACACTGATATCTAAATTCAATTCAGTTTCTCTCCTTCAGGACAAAATCAAGGCCTAAAAGATTGGCAAGCAGAAGGATCTTTCCAAATTCAGCAGTTTCTTTGCCGTTTTCAACATCTGAAATAAAGCTGACACTTAATCCGGAAAATTCGGAAAGAAACGCCTGGGTATACCGCAGGGCCTTCCTTCTCTGTTTTATTGCGGCACCAAATTCTGCACAGCTTGTAATTTTCATTTTTCACCTGATTTCGCCGTACGAACAAAATTCAACATTGATCTGCATAAATTAGCCGTACGGCATATTTTTTATAATCGAAATTATAATATTCTCCGTACGGCGAAGTCAATATAAATTGATCTCAGCGGATCAATTATTCGTGCTCACGTTTGATCCGTCAGCGGTTCAGAACCAGCAGGGCGGCCAGGATCACCGTCGGGACGGTCACGGTGTCGTATTCGCTGGGGGAAAAGAGCTCGGTCTCCGTGCCGAGCAGACCGCCCACAAATGCCGACAGCAGGGCCGCGTCCGCCGGACGCTTTCCGTACAAAAGCAGAAACAGGAATCCGCACTCAAAAGACGCGAGCAGCATGGCGCAGGAGCCCTCGTACGATTTTTTCCCATCGGTCAGCCTCGCCTTTACTTTGTGCTTTCCGAAGGGGATCCCGATGAGAGCAGCGGCCGCATCCCCGATCCCCCACATAAGGATCGCCGCGGCGCAGGAGATCTTATCCTGAAAGATCCCCCAGGAAACCGCAGTCAGTGCCGCGAACATGAGGAAGAGCATGAGCATGCTCCTCTTTACCTCGCCCGGAGATTTCTCCACAAAAAGCCCGGCATACCATTTTTCTTTTTCGAGGATCGCGAGGACGGGGAAAATGACTGCCGCAAGGATGACCGAGGCAAGGGCCGCTTCCTGCCAGGCGTCCGCCGACAGGATCATGACCGTGACGCAGCTGAACGCGATCCCGTGCAGAAGCTTTCGGAAGACGAACTTGGGGATCCGGGCGAATCGGTATACGGGAAAGAGGACGGCAACGCAGCAGACGATATAGGCAGCGAAGCGGCCAAGGCAGGACAGCGTGCCGGTGAAGCCGTTGAACTTCGATAAAAAATCCCGGTAATTCAGGATCAGCATCGCCGCGCCGAGAACGGTCAGGACCGTTCCCGTGACCAGGCCGACGGTCCTGTTTTTTACGCGGTTGGCAAACCGCGCGGAGAACAGCGACGCGGCGGTCGCCGTGACGATGCAGATCAGAAGGACATTCCAGCGTTCCAGAAGGATCGCGGGATGGATCAGGATGTGGCTGATTGAGGCGATCAGCGCGGTAAAAGTCATAATAAACGTGCTCGTCCCTACGGCGGTCTTCAGCTCCATGCCGAGAAAAGCCGTGAACACGACGAGCATCATCATTCCTCCGCCGGTTCCGACAAATCCCGTTCCGAAGCCGATGGTAAGGCCGAAAAAGAGAGAAATAAGAATGCCCCTGATATCCAGCTTTTCCCCCTTGGAGGCCGTGTCCTTTCTCGTCGTGTCGGGCTTGATCAGAAACCGTATGCCGATAAAAAACGTCAGAAAGAGCGTAAAGCTTCCAAGCACCACATTCCCCGCAAGCCATGCGGCGTAGCTTCCCACCGTGCACATGGAGAGGATGCAGGCGAGCATGATCCCGCCGCGCTTGAGGTCGATGTTTTTGTTCTTCATATAGGTAGCGGCAGTTACGGCGGAGCCGAGAATATCCGACGCAAGCGCAATGGCCGTCGCCTGATACGCTCCCGTTTCACCGGCGAAGCTCGGGCACAGGACGATGAGGATCGGCACCATCACGGTCGCCGCCGAAAGTCCGGCAAGCCCCGTCCCGATCCCGGCTCCCAAAGATGCTGCGATATACCAGAAGTATTCCATTTTATCCCCTTAGATCCTCCTGTTTCTCTTCTTTTGAAATTTCGGCACCCCGCAAGGCCCACATATAGTCGAAAAATATAAAACAAAATAGACGAAAAACATAAAATAGAACTTGCGAAAAAAGTAAAACTGCATATAATGGCCTTGTGAGGTGAATCACATGGAATATATAAAGCGAATCGTCGACTTGGAACTTGATGCTCGTGAAAAAGCTTTTAATGCAATTAATATCATTGGGCCGAAAGGCTGCGGTAAAACGCGCACGGCACAGGAACGCTGCAAAACTGTGATCGAATTTCAGGATGAGGAACGTCGGGATGGCTATATAGCGGTTGCCGAAACATCACCGCGTCTGTTTTTTCGGAATGAAAAGCCGATCCTTTTCGATGAGTGGCAGGATGCGCCGAAATTGTGGGGCGCCATTCGGAAAGATTGCGATGATCACCCGGATTCTGTGGGAGAATATTATCTGACCGGATCCAGCAGCAGAAAAATAGAAACTCCCCATACCGGAACCGGGCGGATCAGCGAGCTGATCATGTATCCGATGACTCTTTGGGAAACCGGAGAATCAAACGGCAGTATTTCACTGAGTGCTCTCATAAATGACCCGCAGTATAACATTGACGGATGCATTTCCGGAACCACGCTGGAGGACCTCTTTTACGCAGCATGCAGAGGCGGCTGGCCCAGATGTCTGGCAATTAAGGACACGTCGGCAAAGCTTGAAATAGCGAAAGACTATTACAGGCAGATCTACACAAAAGACATAAGCGCAATCGATGGAACAAAGCGCAATCCGGAATGGGCGCGGAGCCTGATCTGGTCTTACGCAAGGAATATGGCAACTTTGGCTAAAAAAACAAATATCTTTGCGGATGTAAAAGCAAACAGCAGCGTGACCGATGTAACGCTCGGCTCTTACGTATCCGCTCTGGAGGATCTTTTCGTACTCAAAGATATCGATGCGTGGACACCGCAGATTCGGTCAAAAACGGCAATTCGGGCCGCGAAGAAACATATTTTTGTAGATCCCTCCATTGCAATTGCTGCACTTGGCCTTTCACCGGAATATTTTTATAATGATCTGGACCTGTTCGGTCATGTTTTTGAGAACATGGTTCTGCGTGATCTGCTGGTCTATGCACAGGCCCATAATGCCAGGGTCATGCATTACAGCGATGACAGTGGAATGGAAGCGGATGCGGTTTACCAGGCATCCGACGGAAGATATGCTCTGATTGAAATAAAGACCGGAGTGGGAGCAGTTCCTACGGCTGAAAAAAACCTGCTGAAATTTAAGGAAACGATTCAGAGACATAATGAAAAAGCAATGGAGAACGCAGAACATCCGGGAGTAGCCTACAGAGAACCGGCGGAGCTGATCTGCATCTGTGCGAATGCACCCATGGCTTATACAACGGAAAACGGAATGAAAGTCATCCCGATCGGATGCTTGAAAGACTAAAAGGCAAGGACCGCTCTCTGTCCGGTCACGAGGACCCGCTCAATTCTTGACCGGCGGCGCATGGCAGATGGGTTCCGTGGTGGCCGCTTGAGAAGGCGCAGCCGGCATTTCCCTGCCCTTGGCAAAGAAATTAGGGAACTTTTATGGCTTGGGATTTTGAAAAAGTTCCCTAAAATTGCATTTGCTATTTAGGGAACTGTATCATGAGAGGCTTGCTTACGAGAGCCCTGCCGGGGACAGGGCAATCCATTTTTCAACTTTTTTCCTTCTCCGCGATCACATTCAGCCACCGCGGCAGCACCGGCTTACGGTTTACAGCAGCCTGCTTACGAGCCCCATTGCCTCTTCGTCGCCGTTCTGGGCCTTTTCCATGAGGGAGGAGAAAAAGTCTCCGAGGTCAAAGTCGGAAGGGATCAAGCCGTCGTTCTGCGAGGCGACCGTCGTCCAGAGGAGATACTGCTTGGCGCACATATCGTCGCCGCCGTCGGCTGCCATCTTGAAATAGCGGAGGGAGCGCTCGAGCGCCTCCCGGTCGCCCTGCTCGCCCGGCGTCAGAAGAGCCAGCGCGAGCTGATGCTGGATCTCCGTATTCTCCGGGTCCAGGGCATGCGCCTTTTCATAGGCGCCGATCGCCTTCCAGATATCCGCTTCGAGCCCCACGCCGTTTTCATAGCACGCCGCCAGGGCCATGCAGGCATCCACGCTTGTTTCGCAGAGCTGCTCCAGGAGCTCCACGCCCGTTTCCGGCCCGTCGGGGATGCCGGGCTGCTGCGCCAGGCAGGCGAGCGCATACGAGATCGCCGCCTCCTCGTCGCCGGATTCCATGGCGGCGCGGATCTCGTCCGGTGTCTGCCCGTCGAGGAAATCGGCCGGCTCCTCGTCCTCGCCCATCTGGGCAAGGATCCGCTTCGCGTCCTTGTCTCCCTTTGCGGCCGCTTTGCGGATCCAGACCATGGCAAGCTCCTCGTCCTGCTCCGTGCCGTCGCCGCGGCCGTAGAGGCAGCCGAGGTTCGTCATGGCCGGAGCATAGCCGAGCTCGGCGGCCTGCCGATACCAGGCAAACGCATCCCCGGCGCTCTCTTCCACGCCGCGGCCGTGCTCATAGGCCAGAGCCAGCGTATACATCCCGAGCGCATTGCCGGCTTCCGCCGCCTCGCGGGCATAGGCAACGCACTCCCGGAGGTTCTCCTCGCTGCGGAACTGCATCAGGATGCTCGCGAGCTCCGCCTTTGCCTGCACATCCCCGGCCTTTGCCGCGGCTTCGAACTTCTCCGCCTTTTCCAGCTCCGCAAGGATCCCGGGGGCATCCTCGTCGCCGTTCTCTTCCGCGCGCTCCATCCAGTAGCGGGCCTGCGCAAAGCTTCGCTCCACGCCGTCTCCCTGACAATAGAGCAGGGCGAGATTATACTGCGCCTCCGGCAGATCCTCTTCCGCCGCCATGCGCATATATTCGGCCGCCTTCGCATTGTCCTGTTCCACGCCGTCTCCGTTTAAGTAAGCCTGCGCCATCTGCATCATCGCCTCCGGATCCCCGGATCGGGCGCCCATGCGTTCCCAGAAAAGATCCCGGTGCCACTCCCCGGTCACCGGATCCGTGGTCCCGCGCTGCACGCTGACGATCTGCGCATTCTCCAGATCCCGCTGCATCTCCTCGAGCGTGACTTCCTCTTCCGTTCCGTCAGAATTTCTTCGAATTGCCATGCTGTTTCTCCTTTTCATTTGTATTTGTAAGTATATTATAACAGCAGCCCTGTTCCCCGCCGGGGACAGGGCGATCATTTTTTCGGCTTTTTTTGGGGGGGTTACAGTTGAGATATCTGTTTCTTAAGGAACGTCTTCACTTCTTCATCCACAGCTGCAGTATCTGTTTTCCGTGCCTCGTCCAGCATCCGGCGGGTGATATACCCGTTCTTAATTGCCGCTTCCACACGATCCAGGTTGTCGCTGTCTATAGCGGCACGGATCACACCGCAGGTACCTTCACCTGTCCAGTTAAGCTTGAGTTTGGAATAAGGCGTGTAAGTGCCGCGGTCCTTGCTTTCCAAAAGATGGTCATTCGGATCCCATTCATCAGAATGCCAATCTTCCCAGTATTCGTCGTCATATTCATCGATCTGATCCTCATCATAGTCGTCGCCCAGCATTTCTTTCAAGTATTTCTGAAAGTACTGCTCCTCTATATCGTCAAAAGAATCGTCTTCGTCGGATAAGGTTTCCATGGCCTGTACACCATTTTCCGCTATGATCTTCCCATAGTAATTTCCACTTATGCTGAAGCTGCCATAATACCAACTGCTGCAGCGACATTCCGGGTATAGGGCAACGATTGACTTCGTTGCCTCCAGCAAAAAAGTCTCCAAAGACTCTACGTATACATATACGTCATCTCCGGACCAAGATATTCCCGGTTCATAGCTGGTATCGTTGCTTCCCCCATTCTCCCAATAAACAACAAAGTCATCCGACCGTTTGCAGATCTCTTTCCCATAAACTGTCGCTTCGAGCAAGGCTTTGCCAAAAAGTTTCCCCGCCTTGCAGTTACTGTCAAGTTCCCCGTTAAAAACCCAGGAAGCCATATTGTATTCTCCTATTCAATTTTGTTTTATAAATGCGAAGACATGCAAACCCATCGCCACCTATGCATCCGATGGCAGAATTGCCTTTTCAAACACTTTACCAAGGCGCATATTTTGCGCTTCAAAGGAGAGCTCTTTCCGATGATTTCAAAGTGGCAAATGTGCCTTCCCCACGCCCGCCTATCTCGTACCAATCAATTTTTGTCATTTCTTCCGTTGCCGTATCTTCCACATACTTTGAAAGTGTTTTGTGACTCATTTTTCTTCTTCTCGCTACGCCTTTACAATTTTAGGATTGCCTTCCCTATTTTCTCAACATCCTCAGCGGTATTGTACTTCCCAAGTGAAACCCGGATTGTGCCTAAAGCATAGATTTCCGTCAGGCCGATGGCTTTGAGAACATGGGAGATCTGCGTGTTCTGGCTGTCGCAGGCGGAGCCGGTGGAGACGCAGATGC
>R19__coassemble_283_pt1 | contig 25951 bp, 22 predicted proteins | sample R19__metabat2_high_PE_006 | metagenome-assembled genome bin R19 | reverse complement strand
GATCAGGAGCCGGCAAGAAAAGGGAGCTTCGTTCAGATCCTGAAGGTCTGCCCGGTAAAAGACGGCGGCAAGCGCCAGAAACGCCGCTGCCAGCACAAGCTTCCAGATATTCTTTTTTCCGTTGATGCAATGCAGGATCGGCACGAAGATCAGATCGGCCACCGTCATCTGGAAAAGGAACCAGCCGACGACGAGACCATAATACATCGGATGCAGCCCGGTTGCCGAAGGATCCAGCCAATGAAAAGCCTGAAACTGAAGGAGGATCCCGATCGCGCCGTCCATATACCAGCCGAAGCTTTTTCCCTCAATTCCCAGATAAATAAAGGCATAGACCGCCAGTATCACGGCGGCCGCAGCATAATAACACGCAAAGATATGCTTCAGGCGCTTTGAAAAATAAGCGCGGGGAGCGCAGGCCTTTCGGTCCGAATTCAGATAACCTGCTACAAGAAAGAAGAGGATCATCAGCGGGGCGATCAGCGAGAGCTCGATCTTTGTGCCTACGCCGCAAAAAGCCTTCAGGCCGGAGATCGACAGCAGATGCACGCATATCACCATGAGAATGCCGATCCCCTTGACCATGCTGATTTCAACGATTCTGTGTTTCATCCGCTCACCTCACAAGATCCGGTGTCATTTTCCGAACTTCTTTTTAAAAGCCTCGGTCTTGCTCTCCATGGCCTCCAGGCCTGCCTCGAGGCTGGCTTCCAGGTCCGCGCCCTTGGCAAGGATCTGGTGGAAGAAGTGCTGCTTGACGTTGCTCTCCATGCGCTTCTGCTGCAGGAGAGCTTTCAGATCCTCGTAGAGGACGACTACTTCATGATCATTGGCAAAGCGCTTGATGAGAGCGGCATCCGCAAAGGCGCCCCACATGTCGAGAATGAAAAAGCCGAAGAAAAGCCCGACGAAGAAGGCAAAGTCGAGATGCTGCGAAAACCAGAGCAGATTTTCCATAGATACGCGGTGAATGAAGAGATAATATACCGCCGCGATCGCCGTCCAGATCACGGAAAAGAGCGGGCAAATGAGGCCCATGACATTTCCCGGGCGGCTGCGATAGTCCCACAGGCGCATGTTCATGACCTTGAGCAGAAACAGCCCGCCGAGGAACTCAATCAGCACCATCGTCATGCCCATGACGAGAATGATGATGACCGTTCCCAATACGCTGGCGGCAATGGAGGGATCCAGAACGGAATAGACAAATTCCGACATCAGGCAAAGCACTGCAAGCCCGATGCCGTAGATCGGCAGCCACGGGCCCTTGCAGAAGCCGGGATTAATGAAAAATCTCCCCTTCGGGCCCTTGTGGCTGACGAGGTTGCGGAAGAAAAACTCCAGCACCCATCCGCCTACGGCTCCGATATAGAACAAAAAGGCCACCGCAAGCGGCCGATTCAGATGGCTCATACCACTTTCCTCCGATTTAAATGTTTTAACATTTAATCACGGATTCTGATTTTCGTCAATCTGCAGATAAAAATCAGGGCCCCGCTATTTACGGAAGCCCTGAAGGAAGAAATTTTTCTATTTACTTGCTGATTGCGATCGTTCCGGAGCTGCTGGCGGCAGTTGTACCGGAGGAGTAATTGTAGATGGAGATGGTAACCGTGAGATCGTCATCCCCGTTGTAGGGATAAGGATAAGAGCAGATGACGGACTGGCCGTTGCTGACCTGGGCGTAGGAATTCATGAAATACGGATCGTCGCAGACGATGCCGTCCGGGGAGAGGCTGCGGCCGTTCTGAGTGACGGTCTGGTTCGTTGCCTGCCAGAAGGCGGCAGATGCGGAGTTGTTGTTCGTGAACTTGTACTTCACCATAATGATGTCATTCCCGAGATAGTCCTTGGTCTTCTCGGCGGAAAGGACCTCAGCGGTATAGCCGTTGGCCGTGGCGGAAATGGTCTCCTGGGTCTGTTCCTGCGTCCGGGTCTTCCCGAAACCGATGGCACAGGCGGAGGGAACCGCGAGAGAGGTCAGCAGAGCGACAGCGAAGAGAAGGGCGATGAACTTTTTCATTCAGTATAGTCTCCTTTTAAATTAAAAATATATTACGATTGGATCGATGCGCCTCATTGTGCATCCGAAGCTAAGTACGCTCGGCAATGGAAGAACGCAACAGAATAAAACGTGAACTTTTTTTGAACGATTTCCCGATTGCATCCGTTTTCTTCTTTTGCTATAATGGAACCAAATTAAAAAAAGAAAGAAGGTAATCTCCTATGCCTATCCCCGGAACGAAAGGCGAACAGTACGTTCCCTATTCCGAGCGCACCGGAAATGAATCCATCGTCTACTTCACGCGCGACCTCTCTGCGGAAGGCCTGCAGAAGATCTATGAGCGCGTCAGCAGCAACCTCAGCGGCAAGATCGCCGTCAAGCTGCACACCGGCGAGCAGAACGGACCCAACATCATCCCCCGCTCCTGGGTCAAGAACCTTCTTGAGAAAGATCTGCCCGACGCCACGATCGTTGAGACGAACACCTATTACGTGGGAGACCGTTACACGACCGAGCAGCACCGCGAGACGCTGAAGGTCAACGGCTGGACCTTTGCTCCCGTCGATATTATGGACGAAAACGGTGTTGCCGAGCTGCCGGTCAACGGCGGCAAATGGTTCGACGTGATGCACGTCGGCAAGGATCTCCTCAACTATGACTCTCTCCTCGCTCTGACGCATTTCAAGGGCCACACCTGCGGCGGCTTCGGCGGCTCGAACAAGAACCTCGGCATCGGCTGCGCCGACGGCCGCATCGGCAAACGCGAAATCCACACCCCCGTCAGCGAGCCCGACAATCAGTGGGGCATCGTGCAGGAAGAGTTCATGGAGCGGATGACGGAGTCCACCAAGGCAACCGTAGATCACTTCGGCAAGAACATTTCCTTTGTCAACGTGATGCGCTGCATGTCCGTCAGCTGTGACTGCGAGGGTCTCGGCGCAGAGCCCGTTGTTACGCCGGACGTCGGCATTCTTGCCTCTCTCGATATTCTCGCCGTTGATCAGGCCTGCGTCGACATGATCTTTGCCATGAAGGGTGATGACCGCAAGGCAATGGAGGAGCGCATGACCTCCCGCCACGGCCTCCGCCAGCTCTCCTACATGAAGGAGCTCGGCATGGGCAACGACCGCTATGTCCTCATCGATATCGACAACGGTGACGTCCGCATCGGGGCGAAGGACGCCGTGGAGGACGTAAAGCCCTTCGTCCGCATCGAGATCAAGTAAAAAGCTTTCAGCGAAAACAAAAAAGATACGCAGTGTTTAAGCGCTGCGTATCTTTTTTGCTTTTATTCTTTTAACAGATATTCCCCAATTGCCTGGGCACAGCCGTCTTCGTCGTTGGAGCGGACCGTAACTTTGGCCGTCTGCTTGACGATCTCGAAGGCATTCCCCATTGCGATGCCGAGGCCGGCTGTGCGGAGGATATCAAGATCATTCTCCGCATCCCCAACGGCAATCGACTGCTCAAGCGGGATGCCGAGCCGGTCACAGAGAAGCTGCAGGGCGCTCCCCTTGGAAACGCCGGGAGGCGTAAATTCCAGGGAATGTGTCTCGGCGTAGCAGTGCGTCAGCGGCAGGTCGGAAAGGCGCTCCTCCAGCCGGCTTCGCTGCGCATGCGTGCGGCAGTAAAAGTTCAGCTTGTTCACCACGGGATGCTGCTCGCGGTAAAATCGGCGGAGATCCTCCGGCTTTTCCGTCAGGCGGTCGAACATCTCCTGATAGACGCCCATGTTGTAGTCTGCCATATGGCACTCGAAGCCCTTTTCAACGATCGACCGCCGGGAAAGCAGATGAACCATCACGTCCTCCCCTTCGGAACGCCGCAGAAGCTCTTCGACGAGCTCCGGCTCGATCTCCTTTGAGAAGACCGGTATGCCGGAAGCCGTCTCGAAAACAGCGGCCCCGCTGATACATATGGTGTACTTCACATTTTTCAGCTGCTCCAGGTAAGCGGAGAACTCCGGAATACAGCGGCCGGTCGCGAGGACGACGGTCTTTCCGGCGGCGGCAGCCTTTTCGATGGCGGCCAGGCTCTCCGGCCGGATGCGCTTGGCGGAATCCAGCAGCGTCCCGTCCAGGTCAAAGGCAATGAGCTGATAAGGCATTGCGCCTTACTTTCCGGAATGGCGCTTTGCCCGCTTTTCCTCACGCATCTGGAGGAATTCCTTCGGCTCGGCCTGAGCGAGCTTGGTCTGGCGGCGGTTCTTGACCTCCTCGGACATCGGCTGGATATCGCCGGCCTTCGTCAGCGCCCACTTGGTCATCAGCGGGCCGACCAGCTCATAGACAAGAACGGCAAAGAGCACAATGTTGCGGATGAGCGCGCCGTCGCCCGGCAACTCCTGCGCCGTGACGCACATGCCAAGCGCAACGCCGGCCTGCGGAAGCAGCGTAATGCCGAGATAATGCACGACATTCTCGCTGCAGCCCGTTGCCTTGGAGGAGAAGCGGGCGCCAAGATATTTGCCGGCAGAGCGCGTCAGGATATAGATCACGCCAATGAGGATCACAAGGCCGTTGGAGAAGACCTCCAGCTCCAGCTCTGCGCCGCTCAGCACGAAGAAGAGCACCAGCAGCGGAGCCGTCCAGCGGTCGGCCTTGCCCATCAGTTCCTCGGAGAGAGGGCAGATGTTGCAGAAAACGGTACCGAGCATCATGCACACAAGCAGAGAGCTGAAGCCCAGCGTGACGGGGCCGATCTCGATCTCCGCCATGGAGAGCGCCACCGTGAGGAAGACGAAAGTGATCGTCATGGCAAGGCGGTTCGTGTTGGAATGGAAGAGCGTTTCCAGCTTGGTGAGCACAAAGCCGGCGACGGCGCCGAGGACAAGAGAGCCCGTGATCTCAAGCAGCGGGTTCACGATGACGGAAACGGCATCAATGGAGCCGGAGTTGATGGCCTTGGCAATGCCGAAGGAAACGGCAAACAGCACGAGGCCGACGGCATCGTCCAGAGCGACGATCGGCAGGAGGAGGCTCGTGAGCTCGCCCTTCGCCTTATACTGGCGGACGACCATCAGAGTAGCTGCCGGGGCCGTGGCAGAGGCAATGGCGCCGAGCGTAATTGCCGCCGGGACAGAGATCACTTCGGGGAAAGCAAAGTGGAACGCAATGAGGGCAATGTCAACCAGCAGCGTTGCGGCGCAGGCCTGCAGGATGCCGATGATGAGCGCCTGACGGCCCGTCTTCTTCAGGGCGCTGAGACGGAATTCATTGCCGATGGAGAAGGCAATGAAGCCGAGGGCAACGTCCGAAAGGATGCCGAGGGAATCCAGCCCTTCGTAGGTGGCAAAGCCAATGCCGGGAATATGCAGCCGGCCGAGGAAGAATGGCCCGATCAGAAGGCCTGCGATCAGATAGGCCGTAACGTCCGGCAGATGGAAGCGGCTCATGATTCGCGTCATCATGAGGCCCGCAAAGAGTGCGAAAGCAATACTGAGCAGAAGTTCCATGATTATAACATCTTCTTTCTATTCTTCTCTGTTCAATGATTGGACCCATACGCGCGGAAAAATCGCCTGTGGAGCCCCACAGGCGACGTGAATTGTAGCACCGAAGATTTAAAAATACAAGAAATATTTTCAGATTAACAGCTTTGTCCGGAAACGGCGAAAAAATCAGAAAAATCCGTTCGCTTCCACGTAATTTTTTGCGCATCGGAGAAGGATCTCCGCCATCTGCCCGCGCTCGGAAGCATTCTCCGCTCCGAGCAGGACGAGAACAAGATCGTGCGTCTCTCCGCCGGAGCTGACCGGCATCGAGGCCACGAGGCACTGCCCGGCCCGCACGGTGGAGCCCGTTTTAAGCCCTGTAACGCCCGGAAGGTTGAAGACAAGTGGGTTGGAGTTTGCCGTGGTATACGAAAGAGAAGGCATCGTGGCATAGGTCCGCGAGGTGATGTCCGTAATTTCCGGGAAGTGCTGCAGAACGTAGCTTGTGAGCCGGAAGAGATCCTCCGCGCTCATCCGGTTCTGCCGCTTGACCGGAATCGCGCTTTCCGCATAGACGGGCAAGCCATTCGGCGTGACGAACTCGGCCGAAGTCAGCCCCAGTTCCTGTGCGCGCTGATTCATCCGCGCGACAAAAGCCTCTTCCGAGCCGCAGAGATATTCCGCGAGCGCCACGGAGGACTCGTTGCTTGAGGCGACCAGCATCCCGCAGATCAGCTCCCGCATCGGCACGCTCCAGCCGCTCTCGAAATTGATGATCCCGTCCCCGCTCTTGGAAACGGCGACCGCATGCTCGGATAGCGGAACGGAAGCGTCAAAGGAGATCTCTCCCCTCTCCTCCGCCTCCGCAAGGAGCAGATACGTCATAAGCTTGCTCGTGCTCGCGATGGCAACGCTCTCCTGTGCGTTGCCTGCCCAGAGGATTCGCCCGGTCGCGGCATCTCCCACCACGTATCCGTTCAGAAAGTCAAAGTATCCCGCGGAAGCGAGAGCGGCATAATCGGCTGTAAAGCTCTCGCCGGGATAAAAGCAGACGGCATTCTCCCCCACCGTCTCGGCCCGGATATCCAGCATGAGCTGAATGTCTGTCAGGCTCATGTAGAGATCATATCCGCCCTCGCGGTAGGTATAATACTTCCGGTCCTCTCCGTTGACGAAGATCCGGTTTCGGCGAAAGACGAGCCAAACGTCCTCCCGTGCCGAAGGGTCCTCCTGCGTAATGCCCGTGCCCTGCGTAAGAGCCGGCTCGCCGATTTGGACGGTGTGAAACTCGCCGTCGTTCTGGGTCTTTCCGTAAGCAAAGCTGAACTGCTTCTCCGTGCCGTCCAACGCCCGGGAGAGATCCAGCAGGGAGAGATAGACATTGTTGTCATAGCTCGCATCGTAGGCGCGCACCCAGACGGCTTCTTTCCCGCCGTAGACGGCGAGAAGATACGGACGGACCTGGTGCGCGTCCTCCGCGAAGGCCGTTCCCGTAAGCGAAAGCAGCACCGCGGCGAGAAGCAGCAGGGCCGCAGTGCGGCGGAAAGGAAAAGAAATCCGCTTCATCGGCATCACTGCGTGAAGTGAATGTGCGAATTGATATGATCCTGGCAGAAGCAGTGATATCCCTCGCACTTGGAGCAGTAACGGAACTCGAGCTCCGGATAGTCCGTGTCCGTTCTCCCGCAGACGGCGCACTTGTGCCGGTAGAGATTCGAGGCCTGCTCGCGGCGGATCTTCTGCGAGGCCTTGCGGAAGTTGATGGTCGTGCGGCTCTTCTTTTCCAGATGGAGCAGAGCACGCAGATCGTCCCAGCAGAAAATGGCAAAGTTCAGCACCGCAACGACCGGCAGCAGATTCACCGGGAAACGCATGGAAAAGACGCTCATCACGAAGAAGGCAGCGTCCACCAAAGCCAGCCACTTCATTTTGATCGGAATAATGAAGAACAGCAGGACCTGCATGTCCGGAAACAGCGCCGCGAAGGACAGAAACATGGAGAGATAGATATACGAGGCGCTGAGGTCGACCGAAAGGCCAAAAATGAAATAGATCAGGAAGCCGTAAACGATCGTCAGTACAACGCCGGAGAAATAATAAAGGTTGAACCGCACAGTGCCCCATTCGCGCTCAAGCGTACTTCCTATAAAATAATATAGGTAGAACGCGATAACAGCCAGAAAGCCGGTGCTCGGCGGATAAAAGATAAAGGAGACGATGCGCCACACCTGCCCGTGCAGGATGAGATAAGGGTTGAACGTCGTATAGCTGAGAATGCGCGTATTCACCATGCTGAACAGCCACAGGACGACATTGGCAATGGTGATATACTTCATGAGATTCGGAATGCCGAAATTCGGATGCTTCCGGCAAAATTCATCGATCTTTCGCTGCATAGCCATCCTCCCGTATGTCGGAATTTTTTCTTTATCATACTATGAATCGGGCCGGATTTCTACAAAAATTTGTAAACATCCGAAATTTGCCCCTTTTAAAACCGCGAGGGTTATGGTAGTATTTCTGTTACTATGGAAAATAATGATTATAAAACTGAAAATACGGAAATAAAGAACGAGATCATCGAAGGCCGCAATGCCGTCATCGAGGCGCTCCGCGCAGACCGGGCGATCGACAAGATCTACCTGAATAAAGGAGAGGTAGACAAAACGCTCGGGCATATTGCGTCCAAGGCCAGAGAAAAGGGCATCGTCGTCGTGGAATGCGACCGCCGGAAGCTGGACTTCATGTCCGTCACCAAGGCGCACCAGGGCGTGATCGCAGTATGCGCCGTCCGCGGGTACTGCAGCGTGGAGGATATCTTCGCGCTGGCTGAAGAGCGCGGAGAAACGCCTTTTCTCATTGTCTGCGACGAGATCTCCGATCCGCACAACCTTGGAGCGATCATCCGCTCAGCCGAATGTGCAGGCGCGCACGGAGTCATCATCCCGAAGCGCCGCAGCGCCGGGCTTACGGCCATTGTGGACAAATCCTCTGCCGGCGCAGCCGAGCACTCGCTGGTTGCCCGCGTGCCGAATATCCCCGCCGCGCTCCAGGAGCTGAAGGACCGGGGCGTCTGGGTCTACGGGACGGCGGCTGACGGGGCTAACGACCTCTGGCATACCGATTTTTCCGGCCCCGTTGCTCTCGTCATCGGCTCGGAGGGAGACGGCATGGGCCGCCTCGTCAAGGAGAAGTGCGACTTTGTCGTCAGCCTGCCGATGAAGGGCAAGATCAGCTCTCTCAACGCCTCCGCTGCCGCCGCGATCACGATGTACGAGATCCTTCGCCAGCGGACGCTCGGCACAAAGTAATCCCCACTGACCGGGAGAAGATCCATGGACAATCCGAATTTTGAACAGATCAACGGCTCCGAATTTGACGAGATCTACGCTTCCGTTTTTGGGAGCGCCGAAGTTCCCGCTGCGGACGCCGTTTCCGAGGCATCCGCAGCAGCAGTCTCAGAGCCGGCTGCCGAGCCTCAACCCAAGCCAAAACCGAAAAAGAAAAAACGCCGCCCGGCGGCTTCCGCCGCAGAGGAGGCCGCTCCGAAGAAGCCGAAGCACTCCAAGCCTTCCGAACCTCCCGCGCCTCCCTCGGCCGAGGAGATCGACTTTGACTCCCGCTTCAATATTGACCGGAGCTCCGACGGCAAACCAAGAAGAGATTACTCCTATAACGGAGAGCGCGTCTCCACCTCGCAGGAGCTCGATTATGCGCCGAAGGCCTCCCCGGAATACAGCGAGCTGCGATCTTCCTATACCGGCTATGACGATTATGAGCATTTCTTCGGCGAGGACGGGCCGAAGGCGGACCCTGTGCAGAAGAAAAAGAAGCTCTCTCTGAAAAACGCTCTGCCCGGCAAAAAGAGCAAGCCGGAGGTTTCGGAGCACGACCTCTCCGAATTTGTTGACTCCCCTGCCGCGGAGGAAGCCGAAGCCGAAGCTGCTGCCGGGGATGCCGGCACTGCAAAAAAACAGCGCAAGCTTCCGAAGCTCAAAAAGCCGAATGTGAAAAAGCTTCTGCATGCCGAGGAGCAGCCGGAGGAGGAAGAGCCGGAGGACGACACGCCGATCGTTCCGATCGACCGGGATCCGGACAGTTTTTTTGCCTCGCTGCAAAAATATCTGCTCTCCCGTCTCGCCGCCCTCATGCTCCAAATACGCGGCACGGCCCCGGCTGGCTCCGATTCCGCCACCATGCGGACAGAAGAGGAAGAGCTCGGCCCGGAGATGAAGCCGCTCGCCGCTTCCAAATATTACGGCTCTGCGGTCTATTCCCTCCGCCTGCGCACACGCATCGCCGCCATTTTGCTCGTGATCATGAGCTATATCTCCCTCGGATTCCCGATCCCCGGCATGCTGGGAAATCTCCGGGTCGGTACCGCCGCCGTGCTGGCTTTGCAGCTGACGATCCTTCTTCTCTCGCTGGACATCGTCACGACGGCGATCACCAACGCCTTCCGCCTGAAATTCGGGGCCGATTTTCTTGCAGTATTCTCCTGTCTTCTCACAACGCTGGACGCTGTTGCCGTTCTAAACGCTGAGAATGTTTATACCCACATGCCGCTCTGCGCCGTTTCCTCGCTTTCCCTGCTCGGGATCCTCTTCTCCTCGCTTCTGTCTGCGCGCGCTCTGCGGAAATCACTCCGCGTCCCCGCCATTGGGAAGCAGGCCTACACCGTGACGGCAGAGGCCAACATAACGGAGAAGGAAAAGACCATCCTCAAGTCCGACCGCCCCATCCTCGGCTTTCTCCGCCGTCTGGAGGAGGCGCCGATCGATGAAACAGTCTTCTGCAAGGCCGGGCCTTTTCTCCTTGCCGTCTCCCTGCTGCTCTCGCTGATCGTGGCGATCGTAAAGCGCAGCCCGGTCAATATTCTCTATATTTTCTCCGCAATCTATGCTCCCGCCGTTCCCTTTACGGCGCTGCTCTGCTTTGCGCTTCCGTTCTTCATCGGGTCGCTCCGCATCTTCCCGAGCGGTGCGGCGCTCGCCGGCTGGTCCGGCATCTATGACCTCGGCCACAGCCGGAACATCATCGTGACGGATCGGGATATCTTCCCGGCCGAATGCATCGAGATCGAAAATGTCCGCATTTTCGCCGACTATGACGCGGAAAAGGTGCTCTCCTATGCGGGCTCTCTGATCATTGCCTCCGGAAGCGGCCTTGCCCCGGCGTTCAGCGGTCTGCTTGCGGAAAACGAATGCAGCACGCTGCATGTGGACGGGCTGGAATTTCTCTCCGGCGGCGGGCTCAAGGGGCTGACGGAGGGGCATGTCATCGTCGTTGGAAGCATCGAGCTGATGCATCTGCTCAATGTCCGCATTCCCTACCGCCTCGTCTCCGGGACGAGTGTCCTCCTCGCAATCGACGGGATCCTTTACGGCATCTTCAACATCAAATATACCCCCGACCCGAAGGTCCGCCGGGCGCTTGTGAGCCTGATGCGCTCCAACCGCCACCCGGTCTTCGCCCTGCGGGACTTCAACATCACGCCGGACATGCTGCATGAGTGCTTTGATGTAGCGACAGACGGCTACGACTTTCCGCCGTACGCAGAGCGCTTCCCGATCTCGGAGGCCCGGCCTGCAGAAGACAGCCAGATCTCGGCCGTCGTGTGCAAGGAAGGCCTCGGCTCCGTGACCGACGTCGCCGATACCGGAAGGAGCGTCTACGTCGTCTCCCGGATGAATGTGGGCATTTCCCTCGCCTCCTCCCTGGTGGGAATGCTGGTCTCCTTCTTCAAGCTCATGATCCTCGGCTATTCCACCATCGGAGGCATCCTCACGCTGATGCTGCTCTTCTCCGTGCCGGTACTCCTGCTCGGCTGCTTCACCACAGCCGTGAACTGAGCGCAAACGCCTCAAAAAGCGAAAAACACACAGGTTCATTTCGGCCTGTGTGTTTTCTTTTACTCCCGCGTCAGAACGATCTTATAGGAAAAGCCGCCGTCCGCATCCTTTACGCTTCCGGTCAGGCGGAGGACGTCGACCGGCTCGCTCTCCGGCGCTTCTTCCCCTTCTTCCGTGCTCTGATAGAAATGCCCGTATTCCCAGACGTCCGGGTGCATAATGATCGTATTCTCGATCTCCTCCGGCAGTTCCACCGTTCTCACCGCAGTCATCTCACCCGAGGCGACGGAATAGCTCATAAAGAGCCCTTCTTCCACCTGCAGCTGCCCGTCGGAGAAGTGCACCGGGAACTGCCCCATTGCGTACTCTTCGGAATAAAAATCATTGCGGAGCGTGAGCGTTCCGGCGCCGCCTGCGTCCAGGGAGATCTCGGCTGTCATGGCAAGCGTGCGCGTTTCATAGTCCGTCCACTCGCCGGAGGTATCGCTGTACCAGAGGCGGCCGGACCAGGTGCCGTTCCACTGCTGCTGCAGTTCGTTTTCCTCTGCAGCCGGAGTCGGAGCCGGCGTTTCCTCCGGGAGCGGCTCTCCGGAGAGCGTAAAAACATAGGTCAGGCCGAGCTCTCCGATCGTCAGCTCGGCTGCATCGTCCCGAAGCGTGCCCGAGGCCGTGAGCGACCCGACCGACAGCGAGATGCTCTCGCCGCTGCCCGCCCAGGTCGTCTCACAGCTTTTCCCGCCGAGCTGCAGGATCGCCGAGCCGGTGCTGCTGAGCGCAAGGCTGCCGCCTTCGGCATAATATTCCGAAAGCTCCAGGGGCTCGCCTTCGCAGAGAAGCTGAGCGAGGCGATACGTTCGTTCATAGGCGGTCTCTTTTTCAGCGCATCCCGCAAGCAGCAGGCAAAGCGCCAGCAGGGCGAAGATTGTTTTTCTCATTTTCATCCGTTAAAGCAGGAGGAAGCCGCACGGAACCGTACGGCTTCTCAAATCAGATTGTTCGAACAGGATCACACCGAGTAACCCATTGCAACCGGCAGGAAGGTCGTCAGCGTGGGCCATACGGAGATGGCGATCAGCGTGAGAACATTGCAGGTCACATACGGGGCGGCGCCGCGGAAAATGTCGATGATCGGCATGCGGTTGATCTTGTTGCAGGCATTGAGGCACATACCGACCGGCGGAGTTACGAGACCGATGGCAAGACCTGTGATCATCATGGCGCCGAACTGCAGAGCGCTGAAGCCGTAGGCCTCCATGACCGGGAGCAGGATCGGCGTGAGGAGCAGGATGGCCGGAGAGACATCGATGAACGTGCCGATGATGAGGATCAGGATGTCAAACACAATAGCGATGCCCCAGCGCGGCATATTAAGCCCCATGAAGAAGGCAGCGACCGTCTGCGGAACCTTGCCGAGCGTCAGCAGATAGGTAAAGATCTGCGTGAAACCGATGATAATCATGATGGAGGAGGAAGAGATCAGCGTCCGCTTGAGGGCGCCCCAGATATCCGCCAGCGTCAGCTCGCGATAGATCAGGAAACCGACAAGGATCGAATACAGAACGGCAACACCGGCCGATTCCGAAGCGGTGCAGACGCCGCCGGAAACGCAGACGATGATAAAGATCGGCATCAGAAGCGCCGGAATGCCGGCCAGCACTGCCTTCCAGAAGGCCTTGCTGTCAAACTTCTCGCGGGCGGGGTGCCAGCCGCGCTTTGCGGAAATGATATAAACGAGGACGAGCTGCGTAAGGCCAATGATAATGCCGGGGACGGCGCCTGCCATAAACAGCGCGCCGACAGACGCTCCGGATACCATGGAATAGACGACCATCGGCGTCGACGGCGGGATGATCATGCCCATCGTGGAGGAAGCGACCGTAATGCCGGCAGAGGCATCGGGAGGATAGCCCTCTTTTTCCATCGCGGGGATCAGGATCGAACCAAGAGCCGAGGTGTCGGCAACGGAGGAGCCAGAAATTCCGCCAAAAATCATGGAGGCAACAATGTTGACCTCGCCCAGACCGCCGCGAATCGGCTTCAGAATGGCCATGCAGAAGTTGATGATACGGGTGGTGATGCCGCCGGTATTCATCAGCTCGCCGGCCAGCATAAAGAGCGGCATTGCGATCATAAGCTCGCTGTAAACGCCGTTCCAGACACGCTGCGGCATCGTGGAGATGAAGCGGATCATCGTGGCGCTTGATTCCATATATGCAATGCAGGAGGCGCCAATGGCAAAAACCAGAGGCACACCCATAGCCGCAAATATGATCAGACCGAGCAGAAGAAATACTACGATCATTTGTCGTCTCCTTTCTTCGCCGCGTCATCGACAGACGCATAGGACGAAACAGGGGCTTTGATGCTGAGATAGAGCTTGACGAGGATGCATACGGCGGCAAGTGCCGTGCAGACCGGCATGATGCCGTACATATACTTCATGGGGATCTCCATGCCCTGGCTGATCTGAACGCCCATCTTCTGCGTATAAAGATAGGAATAGTAGCAGAACATGCAGTCGACGACCATGACAATGATCAGGTCGATGATCTTAAGGATCTTCTTGACAAGAGGAGGGAGAATATCGTAGAGCATATTGATGGAAACATGCTCATCCTTGAGGATATTCAGCCCGAGGCCCCAGAACGTTGTAAAGGCAAAGAGCGTGATATTGAATTCCGATACCTGCTTCCAGTTCAGGGAGAAGCAGTAACGCATGATAACAGTGAAGATCACCATCACGGCGAGAAGCCCCATTGCGACTGCGCCGATGGCTTCATAGACATCAATGATGATCTTGCCAACCGATTTTTTCTCGTTTTTCTGCGGCATGGCAGCCGTCACTCCTTTCTATTCCTAAAACAACAGAAAAGGCGGAGCCGGGACAAACCCGGCCCCGCCTTTGCATTCAGTTGATCGCGGATTACTTGGCGGCAGCGACGATTGCGAGCATCTCGTCGAGCTCTTCCTGCGTGCAGATGCCTTCCTCAACGACCTGCTGGTAGACAGGCTGGCAGGCTTCCTGGAAAGCAGCAAGCTCTTCGGCGGTCGGAACGTAAACTTCTGCGCCGGAGTCAATGATGGTCTGCTTTGCAGCTTCGGAGTTGGCGTCGATCAGCTCGTCATTGTAGGTGCCCATGTCGGTGGCGCACTCGGAGATGATCTCACGGAACTCCTCGGGGAGGGAATTCCACCAGTCGGCGTTCACGTAGAACGGATCCGGATGGAACTGGTAGTTGACTTCCGTGAAGTACTTCTGGACTTCATAGAACTTCATGCCTTCGACGTTGACCCAGGGGTTCTCCTGGCCGTCGGCAACGCCGGTCTTGAGGCCCATGTAAAGGTCAGCATATGCAACCGTCGTGGTGGTGGCGCCGAGAGTCTGGAAGGTCATATCGATGGTCTTCATGCCGTTCGTGCGCATCTTGAGACCGACAAGGTCTTCCGGCTTGGTGATGGGGTGAACGTTGTTGGAGAACTGGCGATAGCCGCCTGCATCGCAGAGGTTGATGATGACAGTGCCGGTGGTCTCTTCTGCCTCAGCGCAGACCTTCTTGGCCAGGTCGCTGGAGAGGAGAGCGGTGACTTCCGCGCGGGTGTTGGTCAGGAACGGAAGCGTGAACATAAGAAGACGCGGGCTGAAGTCAAACTGGCCGCCGCGCATGCCTTCGAGCGTGCCGTCAACGACCTGCTCGAGCATTTCCTTCTCGGTGCCGAGAACGCCGTTGCCCATAACTTCAACCGTTACGTGGCCGTTCGTCTTCTCAGCGACATCGTCGGCAAACTTCAGCAGGGAGATATTGCGGGGGTTGTTGTCCGGCTGGGCATGGCCAACCATCATCGTGTAGTTGCCGAGGTCTGCATACGGATCCTCGTCGGCAGCAGCACAGACGCTGAGGCAGCCGAGAACCATGATAGCAGCCAGGACAAGTGCCAGGGCTTTCTTCATAAGGGGTTCCTCCTGTAAAAATTTTGTGTTGGCATGTGCCAACCAATTAACATGATGATATCACAATTCACAAAAAAAGGCAACGGAAATGCATTCTGTTTTTCATGATTTTTCAGAAATTTCTCGGCAAGAATGAAGATCCGTGATATACTGCTGTTATTCAAGAAAAAGGACGGAGGCCGACTGCCATGGAACAGCGCCGAAAAAAATGGAATATTACGATCGATCACTGGTTCTTCTTTTCCCAATACGCCGGAGCCGTGCTGCTCGTGCTGGGTTACGCAAGGCTCCCCCTGCAGACCCGGCTGCTGCCCGGCGTGACCGGGAACCGGGCTTTTCTTCTCCTCTTGCCGGCAGCGCTCCTCGCGCTCGCCTACGGGCTCGACCGGCTCTATTTAAAGGCTCTAAAAAAAGATCTTTTTGAGAAAAAGCAGGGCGTAAAAAACGCCGCGCTCCACGTCCGCACGCTTGAGGCGCTCGCGGCCCCCGCGATGCTTCTGCTGGATGCCGGCGCGCTGCTTTGGTTTTTTCTCTCTATGAAAAGCTCCGGGATGCTGGAGGGAGACGAAGTGACCCGGCGTTCGCTTGCCCTGGCCTTCGGGATCACGCTCTGGATCTACGGGCGGGTCCTCCCGAAGATCCCCTACGGCAGCATCTGGGGCATCCGCACCTCCGCCGCCATGAAGAGCGTGACGGAATGGGGGCGGATCCATCTCAACGGTGTCCCGGTGCTCTGCATCGCAGGTGCCGCGGCCCTGCTCTGCGGAGCCTTTCTCCCCGCCAACGCCGCGCTGGTCTTCGCCGTCCTTGCCTTCGCCGCTGCCTTTCTGATCGTCTTTCAAAAGAAATAAAAAATGCGGACTGTACCTGTTTGGGCGGTACAGTCCGCACTCTTTTTCGCTCAGACTTCGGATGCCTCGTGCAGCCGTTCGGCCTCTTCCCGTTCGGCCTCTGCGAGCTCGGCCTCGTCGAGATATTTGTTCAGCAGCTCGCGATGCGTTTTGTTCTTCTTGTGCACAGCCTCGCTGATAAGCTGATAGATAAAGCCGAAGAGAGGCACGCCGATCAGCATTCCCGTCACGCCCATCAGCCCGCCAAAGAACAGGACGGCAAAGAGCACCCAGAAGGAGCTGAGATTTGTCGTGCTGCCCAAGATCTTCGGGCCGATGATGTTTCCGTCCAGCTGCTGCAGGACGAAGATAAACACGACAAAGATCACACACATCTTCGGGTCAATGATCAGGATCAGGACGGCGCAGGGCACGGCGCCGATAAACGGGCCGAAGAACGGAATAATGTTTGTAATGCCCACAACGACGCTCACGAGCAGCGCATAAGGCATGTTGACCGGAATGCAGAAGGCAGCACAGATGAGCCCGATGATGAGCGAGTCGAGGAGCTTTCCCTTCACGAAACCGCCGGTGAGATTGTTCAGGATCCGGATCTGTCGGAAGAGCCAGTCGGCAAACTGCTCCTCCGTGACAGGCCGGTCCCACTTGTACGGGAAGCAGGCAAGAACGACTTCCTTGAACTGCCGGCGGAAGGTCGTGTACCCGCTCATGATGTAGACGGCAATGATAATGCCGATGAAAAAGTCTTTAAACACGACGAGCGCATTGACGACGCCGGAGGAGAGATTGCCGAGCATGGCGTTGAGCCTCGGGAGGATATTGGTCGAGAGGACATTCTCTACCGCGGAAAAAGCCTCTTCGGCAGATGTTTGCGTCCACTCCTGGAGGATCGGATAGCGTTCCAGCAGATCCGCGATCAGCGTCTCCGCCGAGCGGATATAGCGGGGCATATTGTTCGCCAGCATCAATACGCTCTGATACAGCTCCGGCAGCAGCATGGCGCACAAACTGTAAAACACCAAAAACATGAGCACAAGGCTCAGGACCGTGCCTGCCGCGTCGCAGCGCTTTCTCGCCTTTTCTCCCTTTTTCCCGTTTCGGGGAATCTTCAGGCATTTTTGAAGGAGCCTTGAAACCATGCGCCGGACCGGAAAGAGCAGATATGCCATCACTGCGCCGAAAATAAACGGGCGGACGATCTTCATGATCACATACAGCGCGCCGCGGAAGCCCTGGAACCGGTCTACAAAAAAGTAGAACAGAATGCAGGCCGCCGCGATGGCAAATACCGTGATCCCCCGGACATACCAGGGCTTGCCGTTTTTCTTCATCTCAAATCTGCTCCGTCATATATATTTCAATTGCTTTTGATTATATTCTCTTTCGCAGAAAAGCGCAACGCTTTTTCCTTTCACATCAGAGGGGCCGCCGCCTTGATGAGCGGACCGACGAGCTTATAAAGGCTCTTCTCCTCGCGCATCGTCTCTTCCGTGACCGCGCGGCATTGGGCAAGCGTTGCCTGATAATCCGCCTCGATGTCGGCAATGCAGTCTGCCCGATAAAGGAAGGTGCCGCACTCAAAATGATGATAGAGGCTGCGGTAATCCAGGTTGATCGTACTGACGACGGCCTTGCAGTCATCGCTGACGAAGATCTTGGCATGCACGAAGCCGGGGGTATATTCATAGATCTTCACGCCTGCGCCGAGAAGCGAAGGATAATGGGATTTGGCAAGGGCATAGGCGAATTTCTTATCCGGCACGCCGGGCAGCAGGATCCGGACGTCCACGCCCCGCTGGGCGGCAAACTTCAGGGCCGTTTCCATTTCTCCGTCGAGGATCAGATAGGGCGTCATGATGTGAACGTAACGGTTGGCGCGGTTCAGGATGTCCATATAGACGCTCTCTGCCGCCTTGTAATCGTCGAGCGGGCATTCGCCGAACGGCATCACATAGCCGCTCGGATGCTCCGGCTCACAGACAGGGGCCGAGAGAAACGGCTCATATTCCGGCTGCTCCTCCCAGGTGTTCCACATCTGGAGGAACATCAGCGTGAAGCTCCGGACCGCGTCTCCCTTGAGCATGACGGCCGTATCCTTCCAGTGCCCGAAGGGATGGATATAGTTGATATACTCGTCCGCCAGATTCACGCCTCCGTTGAAGGCGACCCTTCCGTCGATGACGAGGATCTTGCGGTGGTCGCGGTTGTTGTAATGCGAGGAGACGATAGGGAGAAAGCGGGAAAAGGCCTTGGCCTTGATCCCGTATTTTGCGAGAAGCTCCGGGTAGTTGGAAGGAAGATACGTCAGCTCGCACATTCCGTCATACATGACGCGTACATCCACCCCGGCTGCGGCCTTTTCGATGAGGATCTTCAGGATTTCTCCCCACATGTAGCCCTCTCCGATAATGAAATACTCGATGAAGATGAACTTTTCCGCCTTTTTGAGCTCTTCCAACAGAGCCGCGAATTTATATTCGCCCAACGGGAAGAACTTCACTTCCGTCCGGTCATAGACCGGATAGCAGCCGCTCTCGCCGAGATAATGCGCGAGCGAGTCTACTCCGCCGCCGTCCCGTTCCAGTTCCTCCGTCACGCGTGCGTCCTGCGGGATCGCCTGCTGCGTTGCGCGGATCTGCTCCAGCACACGCTCCGTCACCTTTCCGTGACGCTGGTTGGCGCGGACGTAGAACAGCAGGAAGGCCGTCGGCACAGGGAACGTTGCGAGCAGCAGAAGCCAGGTAAGCTTGGACGTCGCGTCGATGGTGCTGCAGAAGAGATAAATTCCCATGACGTAGGTGAAAAGCGTCACCGCTGCGGAAAAAAGCCGGAAATATTCATTCAGAAAGCCGTAAAGCCCGACAAAGATCAGGATCTGCAGCACCAGCAGCAGCACAACGATCGTGATCCGGCTGAAGAGGATCGGCAGCAGCCCCTTTCTCTTCGGCTTTGCAAGGCGAAAAATTTTTTCTTCCATCGTATATGTCTTCTCCTTTCGGCAATATCATTGTAACAAAAGAAAGTTCTCTCGTCAAATCCCGTCCGGGCAGAGCATTCGGTTTCTTGACTTCCTGCAGCGCAGGAAGTATAATCTCCCCGATTTTTAAAAATAAAGAAGGCGTAACGAATGAAGATCGTTTTTTACAATGTCCGCGAATTTGACGAGCTTCCGATGATGGAAAAGCTCAGCCGTCAGTACGGCATGGAATTTGTCTACACCACCGAAGCGCTCAGCGACGCCAACATCGGCCTTGCCGAGGGCTGCCAGGGCTTCTGCAGCACCCCCTGCAAGATGACGGAGGAATGGATCGACCGCCTCAACGCTTACGGCGTAAAGTACTTTTTCTGCCGCTCCATCGGCTTCGACCATCTTCCTTTGGAATATATGAAGAAATACGGCATGAAGGCGACCAACTCGCCCTACCCGCCCGAGTGCGTGGCGAACTATGCCATCATGCTGATCCTGATGGCAACGCGCCGTGTAAATGAAACGATGCGCCGTGCCGCGCTGATGGACTATACCCTGAAGGGCAAAATGGGCCGCGACCTCGGCGACCTCACCGTCGGCGTTATTGGGACGGGCAACATCGGCGCGACCGTCATCCGCCATCTCTCCGGCTTTGGCTGCCGCATTCTGGCACACAGCCGGCACGAAAATGAAGAGCTGAAAAAATACGCGGAATACACGGATCTTGACACGCTCTATGAGCAGAGCGACGTGATTACCCTGCACCTTGCCTCAAATTCGTCCACGGACCATTTCATCAACGCCGAAGCGATCGCGAAAATGAAAGACGGCGCCATCCTGGTCAATACCGCCCGCGGCACTCTGATCGACTCGCAGGCTCTGATCTCCGCTCTGAAGGCTGGGAAGCTCGGCGGCGCCGCGCTCGACGTCTTTGAAAACGAGGCTCCGCTCATTTACATCGACAACACGAACAACGTCATCGACAACGACGCCGTGACGATCCTCCGCTCGATGCCGAACGTGATCCTTACGCCGCACATGTCCTTCTATACGGAAACAACGGTCTACAACATGGTAGACAAGGCCTTCCTCTCCGCGAAATATTACGAAGAAGGGAAAGAGAGTCCTTTCCAGGTCAACTGAAATGCGCAAAGCTTCCGTAACGGAGATGACGAGCGGCTCGATCGGCTCCCTGCTGATCCGCTTTGCCGTTCCCCTCTTCGTCGGCAACCTGTTCCAGCAGCTCTACAGCACGATCGATGCGCTCATCGTCGGCAACCTGCTCGGGAACGAGGCGCTCGCCGCCGTCAGCTCCACCGGGGCCCTGATCTTTCTGCTGATTGGGCTGGTGGAGGGGATCTTTATCGGAGCGGGCGTTGCGGTCTCGCGCTACTTCGGCGCCCGCGACTATGAGCGGCTTTCCGCTGCCGTCCACACCGATCTCGCCTTTGCCCTGCTTGCCGGAGCCGTACTCACTTTGGCCGGAACCTGCTTTTCCGATGATATTCTCCGCGCCATGGGAACGCCGGAGGAGATCCTCCCGCTCTCGGCCGCCTATCTGCGCATCTACTTTTCCGGTGCCCTCGCGACAGTGCTCTATAACTGCTGCCGCGGGATCATGCAGGCCGTGGGAGACAGCCGGCATCCGCTTTATTACCTGATCTTTTCCTCCGTGATCAACACGGTGCTCGACCTTGTCTTTATTGCCGTTCTGCACGGCGGCGTCGGCAGCGCCGCACTGGCCACCGTGATCTCTCAGAGTCTCAGCGCCGTTCTCTGCCTGTTCCGCCTGATGCGGACAAAAGGGCCGCACCGCGTCTCGCTCCGTGCAGTCGCTTTCCACGGCGAAATGCTCGGACGTATCCTGCGTTACGGGCTCCCGTCCGGGTTTCAGAACTCCGCCATTTCCATTGCAAATGTTCTGGTGCAGTCCAATATCAACGTCTTCGGCACGATGGCTGTGGCCGGGCTCGGCGCCTATTCCAAGATCGAAGGCTTCGTTTTCCTGCCGATCACAAGCTTCGTCCTCGCGCTCACGACGTTTATCGGTCAGAATCTGGGCGCGCAGCAGTATGACCGCGCCAAAAAGGGAGCGCGGTTCGGCCTCCTGTGCTCGATCGCCGTGGCCGAGGGCATCGGCGTGCTCGTCTATTTCTCCATGCCCCTTCTCGCCCGCGCCTTCACGGAAGAGCCGGAGGCGATCGCCTTCGCGATCCAGAAGGCCCGCAGCTGTGCGCTCTGGTTCTGCTGCCTTGCGGCAACGCATACGCTTGCCGGGATCCTCCGCGGGGCCGGAAAATCGATCTTCCCGATGCTGGTCTATCTCTCCGTCTGGGGCATTGGGCGCGTGGTCTATCTTTCTCTGCTTGTCCCACGCTTCCCGAGCATTGACACCGTCAACCTGGTCTACCCCATTTCCTGGACGCTCAGCACACTCATTCTCATTTTCTACTATCTCCGCACCGACTGGGTGCACGGCTTTGAGCAGGAGGCAGCTTTATGACCGAGCAGGAACGAAATGAACGCATTGCCCGGGCACGGAAGCTGATCCGTTTCCAAGCCGAGGAATACAAGACGGACCAGGAGATGCATCGCCCGCAGCCTCCCCTTGTCAAGCCGGCCGTGTCCGCTTCTCAGATCCCGCTCCCGAAGGACTTCCGCTCGCTTCCGCTGCAGGGCGATCTGCTGGATCTTCTGCTGCTCCGCCGAAGCCACCGAGTTTTCACGGAGGGAGACATCGACCTGCTGACGCTCTCCTTCCTTCTCTGGTCGATGCAGGGGGTCAAGAAGATCCGCGGCAAAGGCTATGCCACGCTGCGCACGGTCCCCAGCGGGGGCGGACGTCATGCATTTGAAACGTATCTTTACGTCCGTCATGTCGCCGGCCTTGCCCCCGGGCTTTACCATTATCTCCCAATGGAGCATGCTCTGGAGCTGCTCTCTCCCCTGCCGGAGGATCCGGCGCCGCTGGAAAAGCGGATCTCGGAGAGCCTCTGCGGCCAGCCCTGGGCGCTGAAAGCAAGTGTGCTTTTCTTCTTCAGCATCACGCCTTACCGCGGCGAATGGCGCTACGGCTTCGACGCGCACCGGGTGATGATGATAGATGCCGGGCACGTCACGGAAAATCTCTATCTCGCTGCTGCCACCTGCTCGCTTGGCACCTGTGCCATTGCAGCCGTGGACCCTGCTCTCGCCTCTCCCCTTTTCGGGCTGGATGGCGAGGAGGAATATATCTTCTACGCCGCGCCCGTCGGCACGATCAAGGATTCCAACGAATCGGCCGAGCAGGCCTTTTATGCGTTTCTGGAGGAGTAATCTCCCGGAAACAATGAATTTTCCAAAAGATAAAAATGCAGCTCGTTTTGATCGATTATTCCTGTCAAAGCGAGCTGTTCTCACTGTATTAAGGTCTTAGTACACTTAGAGCTACTACTATACCACCATCTGCGCTTCGATATGCAAAGACTCCATTTTCTGTTAAAAGCAGTATAAATCAGATTCCGCATTTGGCCAATATTTGATTCCGCATTTGGCCAAACTTGTTCTCTACAAGATGGAATGCCGAAAAATATTGCCAAAACTCTGTCTAAAATATATAATATCGGTAATTAATTTCATCTCGATCAACAGGAGGCATCGCATGAATCTCCAACTGTCCCCGGCCGAAATGTCCGCCCTTCAGACGCTGTGGAACGCGCTGCGGAGGAACGACTCTCTTGTTCCGGCGGACTGCATCGTCGGTTTTGGAAATTACAACACTGATATCGCCCGGCGGACCGCCGAGCTGTATCATCAAGGTCTTGCGCCTTGGGTGCTCTTTACCGGGGGTGCCGGGCGCAATACGCTCGGAATGCTCCGGCAAAGCGAGGCCGAGCTCTTTGCCTCGGTCGCCATTGCGGAAGGCGTGCCGGAGGGCCGGATCCTTTTGGACACAACGGCCACCAACACCTCCGAAAACCTGACGCACACCCGGGAGATTATTTCCCGCGCAGGCATCCCGCAGCGTAAGATCCTCGGAGTCCATCAGCCCTTTATGGAGCAGCGGATCGTTGCCGCCGCCAAAGTCACATGGCCGGAGCTAAAGCTGCTCGTCACCTCTCCGCAGCTTGACATCCCGACCTTTTTCGCCCATGCGGAACGCGACGGCGTCACCGCACGGGCTGTGGTTGAGGAGCTGGTCGGCGATTTTCAGCGCATGGAGCTCTATGCCGCCCGCGGCTGGCAGGCTCCGGTCGAATTCCCGGAAGAAGCCAAGGAGGCCTTCCGCCTGCTGACTGCCTCCGGGTTTACCGGGCAGCTGGCGGCGACCTGAGAGGGGGGACACTTTTGGAAACATTGAATCTCCTTCTCTGCGACGACGACGAAACATGCTCCGCCGCCCTTGCCCACGAGCTGTCCCGGCTGGGAAAAGAAAACGGGATCCTGGTCCGGATCCACCGTTATGCCAACGGGATGCAGCTGCTCCACTCTTATCCCGAAAAAGCGGATCTCGTATTTCTGGATGTCGAAATGCCGGTCATGGACGGGATCGATGTGGGAAAGGAGCTTCGAAAGATTGATTCTCGCGTCACGATCATTTATACTACCAGCCATGCCCAGTACGCGATCCGCGGCTACGAGGTCGACGCATTCCGCTACCTGCTGAAGCCCATCGCCTATTCCGTTCTGGAGAGAGAAATTCTGCCCAAGATGAGGCTGCTTTCCAACGATCTGGAGACGCGCATCTGCATCCGCACCGCTGACGGCCCGCATTTTCTGACCCGCAGCGACATCAACTATGTTGAAACGGCGCCGAACCATCATATCCGCATTCACGCCGCCGGCTGCGATCTTCTGACCGGCGGGACGCTCAGCGAATTTGAGCTCATTCTCTCGGACAGCCGCTTCTTCAAATGCCATGCATCCTATCTGGTCAATCTGGACAGCATTCTTTCCATTGGAAAAACCGATCTGAAAACCGCAGATCAAACGATGATCCCCATCAGCAAGCATCGCCGCAAGGATCTGATGGAAACGCTCGCCAAACGAACGGAGGAGGTCTTCTGATGCACAGCATTGCCGGGCACATTCTCGGATACGGGATCGACCTTGCCTGCTTCTTTTTCTTTGCCGGGAATTACAAGGTCAGACGCGGGAAGCTTTATCCGCTTTTCGCCGTCGTTTTCTTTTTTTACAGCATATATCGCGTGCTCTACGGATATACCTCTGCGCTGGAGCGTGGCGGACGGCTCGACCTGCTTCTGATTCCGTTGGAGATCCTGGTCGTGTATCTTGCTCTGCGGGCCGTATACAATGTCTCGCTCCGGGCGGCACTGGTAGAGAGCATGATGCTCGTCATCTCCATGCAGGTCGGGCGGAAAATATATTATAACATTGAAGCGGCCGTCCTTCCTGCCGTTATTACCGCCTCCCCCATTCTCAGCCGTATTTTCGCCGGAGCCAACAAAGTCGTCTTCGCCTATATTCTGCGGCCGCGAAGCCGGGAAATGCAGGACGAGGACATCCATACCTCCGAGATGTTTCTCCTTGCGTATTCGATCTTCCTCTGTCTCGCGCTCGCGGCGCTCAATGTTTCCGAGGCGGACGACGCCCGGCTTCTCAACCTGGATCTGATCTGCTATCTCGGCGCATTTGTTTCGGCCTTTCTCGTCAAGCGTTTTCTCATCGTCAACCACCGGATCCATGAAATGGAACGCATCCGGGCAGATATGAAATATCAGTATGAGCTCTATTCCCGCCAGCGGGAACATGACGAAGAGCTGCGATGCATGTACCATGACATGAAGCATCAGCTACAGGCTCTGCAGCTCACCGGGCAGATGGAAGAGTCCGCAGCCGACTCCGTGCAGGAGAAGCTCAGCAGCATGCATCTCAAGCCGTTCACATCCAATGCTCTTCTCAACGCGATCCTCAATGAAAAGGCACGTGCCGCCGAAGCGAAGCAGATCCGCTTTTCCGTGGAATCCGGGATCGGCAGCTTTGACTTCATTGAGGATACGGACATCGTCAGCATCTTTTCCAACGCCTTGGACAATGCCCTGGAAGCGGCGGAGCAATGCTCTGACCGGCCGTTCATCCGCATCCGATATACGGAGAAATCCGCTTTCCTGCTTACTGTCATCGAGAATTCCTTTAACGGCAGGCTTCTCCGCGAGGACGGAGAGCTTCGCACGACAAAGGAGGATGCCTCAATTCACGGCATCGGCCTGAAAAGCATTCAATACGCGCTTGCCCGATATGACGGCACCTGCAGTTACAAGGCAGAAGACGGTGTTTTCTCCTTCCGTTTTCTAATCCCGCGTCAATAAAACGGCCTGCCCAGTTTGGTCATCCTTATGCCCAGTTTGGTCAATTCGCTTGCAGAGAAACTTTTTTGAGTTATTCTTTTGTCAGCAAGACCAACTGAGCATATTTTTTATTTGGGAGGATGATTATGGCTCAAACAATTTCGCGCAGAGATTTCCTGAAAGCCGGCGCGGCAGCCGGTCTGTTTGCCGGTGCTTCCGGGCTGCTGAACAGCTCCATGTTCAAAGCAGACGCAAACGCAGAGGAAGCCGCCCCTGTCTTGACGGAAGTCGCAATTCCGGAATCGGTCGCCGCTCCGGAAACCACCTCGTATGACTGCGACGTGCTCGTCTGCGGCTGCGGCTTCGCCGGGCTGAACGCGGCCTACGCCGCCAAGGCTGCCGGGCAGAATGTTCTCGTTGTCGACAAGGGCACCCCCGGATATTCCGGCCTGTCTCCGTTCGTTTCTTCCCACCGCTGGTTCGATGCGGAAATGGGAGACGATGAAGACGCCTTCAAAAAATGCATCATGCGCGGCTCGGAGTACATCGGCAACCAGAACTGGTACCAGGTGTGGATTGACGAATCCAAGGCCATGGCCGATAAGC
>R19__coassemble_174_pt1 | contig 35319 bp, 28 predicted proteins | sample R19__metabat2_high_PE_006 | metagenome-assembled genome bin R19 | reverse complement strand
GCTGGACCGTAAGCATCACCCCCTCCGGCGAGTCCACGCACGTCTCGGCGCTTGATGTTCCTGCCCGCTCCTCGCAGGGGATCAGCATCTCCGTCGCCGTGCCGGCCGATCTGGAAGCCGGCGACTACGACATTTCCGTCACCGCCACCTCCGCTGCCGAAAAGATGACGGAAGAACTTACTGCGACGATCACCGGGACCTACTCCATGGATCTCAGCACGCCCAGCGGCCGCCTGAGCTTCGACACCTACCCGAACAAGGGCACGACCGTCTCCCTCACGATCTCCAATACCGGGAACACCGACCTCACCAACGTCAATCTGACCTCCTCCATGCCCACCGGCTGGACGGCAGAGTTTGCCTCCGAGACCATCGACCTCATCGAGGCCGGAGAGACCGTGGAAACGACGGTCACGATCACGCCGAGCGACGACGCCATGTCCGGCGACTATACCGGCACGATCAAGATCAAGAATTCCGACGCGAGCGACTCCGCCGAATTCCGCATCACGGTGAAGACGGAGACCAAATGGGGCGTTGCCGGCATTGCCATTATTCTTCTCCTCGCCGCCGGCCTCTACGCGGTCATCCGGAAGTACGGAAGGCGCTGATCTATGAGCGATCCGATCATTACCATTCAGGATCTGACCAAGCACTACGACAGCGTCACCGCTGTGGACGGTCTGACGCTCACCATAGGCAAGGGAGAGGTCTTCGGGCTGTGCGGGCCGAACGGAGCCGGAAAAACGACAACGATCCTGATGCTGCTCGGCCTTAGCGAGCCGAGCAGCGGGACGGCATTCGTCTCCGGGATCGACTGCACGCGCAATCCGCTTCGGGTAAAGAAGCTCGTCGGCTATCTTCCGGACAATGCCGGCTTCTATCCGGACATGACCGGCCGGGAAAACCTGCGCTTTACCGGAGCCATGAACGGGCTTTCCGGGCAGGTGCTGGAGGAGCGGATCGCGCAGCTTCTCCGGCGCACCGGCATGGAAGAGGCGGCCGACCGGAAGACTTCCACTTATTCCAAGGGAATGAAGCAGCGCCTCGGGATCGCCGATATCCTTGTCAAGGATCCGGATGTGCTGATCCTCGACGAGCCGACCAACGGGATCGACCCGCAGGGCATGCGGGAGCTGATGCAGCTCATTCGCGAGCTGGCGGAGAAGGACGGGAAAACGATCCTCATCTCCTCGCACCAGCTCTATCAGATCCAGCAGATCTGCGACCGCGTCGGGATCTTTGTCAAAGGGAAGCTGATTGCCTGCGGAAAGATCGACGAGCTGGGCAGGCAGATGGGCGGAAAACACGGCTTTACGCTCGAAGTGAAGGCAGCTCCGGCCAACAGCCGGGGAATGCAGCTTCTGCTCTCCCTCCCCGGCGTGGAGAATGCGGAGCTGGAAGAAGGAATGTGGACGATCCGGTCTGACCGGGACGTCAGCGGCGAGGCCGTCCGGCTTTTGGTGGAAAACGGCTTCCGCATTACCCATGTCCGCCAGCGCAGCGGAGATCTCGACGAGATCTATGCGCAATATTTTGAAGAGGCAGGTGATATCCGTGCTACCCAAACATCCGGAAAGCAGCGGAAGGCCGCAGACAGCCTTCGAAGCTCTGTTTCATAAGGAGCTTGCCGACCATTTCACTTCCGCCCGCTTCTGGCTGATCTTCGCGCTGATCGGCGTTGCCTCCATGGCGAGCCTGGGCGGTGCGATCCACACGATATCGGAGAGCTACAGCTCCTCGAGCGAGATGATGTTTCTCTATATCTACACCTCCAGCGGAAGCTCGATCCCCTCTCTCGCATCCTTCATCGCTTATCTGGGGCCCCTGATGGGCATCGTCCTCGGCTTTGACGGGATCTCCCGTGAAAAATCACAGGGAACCATGGCAAGGCTGATCAGCCAGCCGATCCACCGCGACGCCGTCATCACGGCAAAGTTTCTGGCGGGAGCCGTCGTGAACGCGCTGATCCTCTTCTTCGTCGGCATCCTGGCGGGGGCGCTCGGTATGGTGACCCTTGGGCTCGTTCCGTCGGCGGAGGAGATCGGGCGGGTGTTCTGCTTCCTTGTCCTGGCCTGGGTCTACACGACGATGTGGCTCGGCGGGGCGCTCTTCTGCTCCACGGTCTGCCGGCATGCGGCGACCAGCGCGCTTATCACGATCGGCGTCTGGATCTTTCTCACGGTCTTCGCCAGCATGATCGCCGAGATCATCGCCAACATGATCTATCCGACCGACGGGATGATGGGCTTTTACAATACCTACAGCAATTATGCCCTGGAGCAGACGCTCTACCGCTTCTCCCCGTATTACCTTTTCTGCGAGGCCTCGTCCACGCTGCTCAATCCGAACGTCCGTTCGCTGAGCGTGCTGACCATGTCCTCCTATTCGGGCGCGCTCGCAAGCTACCTCAGCCTGGATCAGAGCCTGCTGCTCGTCTGGCCGCATATCGTATGCATGATCGCGCTTGCCATGGCGGCCTTCACCGGCTCCTATGTCAGCTTTATGCGCAGAGAGATCCGCTCCTGAGCCGGATCCTGTGATCTTTAACGAATTTAACGAAAAAAATCCTGCCCGTCAAAAACGGGCAGGATTTTTTCAAAACAGATGCAATTAAAGAAGGGCTTTTGCTGTTGCCACGATGTTTTCTGCGGTGATGCCGTTCATGGCCAGGAGGCGGGCGTAAGGAGCGGACATACCGAACTGGTCCTGAATGCCGATCTTCTTCACGATGCCCTTGCCCATGTCGGCGGCAACGGAAGCGACTGCGGAGCCGAGGCCGTTGATGATATTGTGGTCTTCCACCGTGATAATCCGGCCGATCTCGGTGACCGCCTTCGTGACGGCTTCCGTGTCGAGCGGCTTGATCGTGTGCATATCGAGGACGCGGGCCGTAATGCCCTGCTCTGCCAGCGCTGCCGCCGCTTCCACGGCCAGGCAAACCGTATCGCCATTGGCAATAATGCAGACGTCCTTGCCATCCGAGAGCTGGATCGCTTTGCCGATCTCAAAGGTCTGATTTTCGTCATAGATCACCGGTACCTTGTCGCGGGTAAAGCGGATATAGACCGGGCCGTCAAACTCGGCAGCGGCACGGGTCAGCTTGCGGGCTGCGTAATAATCCGCGGGCATGATGACGGTCATATTGGGGATCGTGCTGAGAATGCCCATATCTTCGATGCACTGGTGGGAAGCGCCGTCATTGGCAGGCGTAACGCCGCCGTGAGAGCAGGCGATCTTGGCATTGAGATGAGGATAGCAGATCTCCTGGCGGATCATTTCGCACATACGCATAGAACCGAAGGCGGCATACGTGACCACAAAGGGGATCTTGCCGCAGGTGGCCAGACCGGCCGCCACGCCGGCGCCGCTCTGCTCGGCAATGCCGACGTTCACATGCTGCTCCGGGAGAGCTTTGGCAAAGGCCGTCGTCTTGCAGGATTTGCCGATATCGCAGTCAACCACGTAGATGTTCTTGTTTTCTTTGCCGAGTTCAACGATCTCGTCGCCGAAACCGTCTCTGGTTGCGATCATATTAGACATGGTATATTACCTCCCTCTTCAGTTCCGGCTGAGCTCTTCCATGGCCTGCTCGTACTGCTCCTTGTTGGGAGCCGTGCCATGCCAGCTGCAGACGTTCTCCATGTAGGACACGCCCTTGCCCTTGACGGTATGCGCGAGAACGAACTTGGGCTTGCCGTTTCTGGCTTCCCGGATCTTGTCCAGGCAGTCCACGATCTGCTCCATGTCGTTGCCGTCGATCTCATAGGTCTCGAAGCCGAAGGATTCGAACTTCTTTGCGAGATCCAGGACCGGCATGACCTGGTCGCAGGTGCCGTCGATCTGGAGGTTGTTGTAGTCGCCGAAGACGATGCAGTTGTCCAGCTGATACTTGTTGCAGAACTGCGCGGCTTCCCAGATCTCGCCTTCCTGGCTTTCTCCGTCTCCGATAACGACGAAGACACGGTAATCCTTTCCGTCCCGCTTGCCGGCAAGCGCCATGCCCGCGCCGCAGGCAAAGCCCTGGCCGAGAGAGCCGGTCGAGATGTCAATGCCCGGGCACTTCTTCATGTCCGGATGGCCCTGCAGAATGGAGCCTTCCTTGCGGAGCGTGTGAATGACTTCCTTCGGGAAATAGCCTTTTTCCGCCAGCGCCGCATACTGGACGGGGCAGACATGGCCTTTGGAGAGGACGAAACGGTCGCGGTCTTCCCACTTGGGGTTGGCCGGGTCGATCCGCATTTCGGAAAAATACAGAGCCGCAACAAAGTCGGCTGCGGAGAGGGAGCCGCCCGGATGGCCGGACTGGGCGTCATAGACCATCGTAATGACATCCTTGCGGAGGTCGTTGGCTTTCTTTTTCAGGAATTCGATCTTTTCTTTTTCCATTGCAATTCTACCTCGCTTTCCGGCTTCTGTTTATAAGGTCCAGTAATCGCCGAGGACGACCGTCTTCTGCTCGCGGGAGGATTCCAGAGCGGCATTGGACAGGCGGAAGACCTTCATGCCTTCGGCCAGATTGCCGATCTCGATGGGCTTGTCGTTCTTCAGGCAGTCCTGGAAATACTTGTGGATGTTGTAGATGACCTCGTCCTTGTTCAGGTCATAGGAATCGTTGAACGTCAGCGTCTCTTCGTGGTCCATGTCGACCGTCTTCCAGGTGAGGGAGTCAAACTCGAACATATTGCGGCCCTTGAGCAGGATGCTGCCTTCCGTTCCGATGTAGCCCTTGATGTTGGCGCCGGCGCCGGAGCTCCAGCTCGTCATGATCGATGCAATTGCGCCGTTTTTGCAGCGCATGACCATCGTGGAGTTGGTGTCGAACTTGGGGACGTTCGCCATCGTTGCCTTGACATTGCAGGAGATCGTCTCAAATTCTCCGGCCAGCGCCGTCAGCAGGTTGTATTCGTGAGAAACGGATTCGATCGTCATGCCGCAGGCATACTTCGGGTCCGTGCGCCAGGAATTGCCGTAAATGGCATTGTTCTTGCCGAAGCCGAAGCCGGCACCGACGCGGTAGCTGAACACGTTGACGGGATCGCCGAACATGCCGCTCTTTACCATTTCATGCATCTTCACGAAGGCCGGGCGGAAGCGGTGGGCAAAGCCGACGATGATCTTGGCATCATACTTTTTCGCCATTTCGACGATCTTTTCGCAGTCTTCCATCGTGGCGGCAATGGGCTTCTCCAGATAGAGGGGGACGTGCTGAGAGAGGACCATTTCCACATAGTCCAGGCGCTTCGTGGGAGGCGTGGAGATGACACAGTAGTCTGCCTTGGGAACATATTCCGCGATCTGGTCATAGCTGAGCTTCTCGCAGTAGAACTCGCGGGCAAAGGATTCCAGACCCTTTTCGCTGACGTCAAAGGCGCCGACGATCTCGCCGCCGAGCTTCTCTACGGCTCTTGCATGGGACTTGGCAATGTCACCGGCTCCAATCATTAATGCTTTCATAATTATGCGATCTCCTTTTTTAATTCTTTGTGCAGGATCATTCGCGGCCTTCGGTTCAGCCGCCGATAAACATCAGGGAAAGCGCAGGGATGTAGGTGACCAGCAGCAGGACGACCAATGCCGCGATCAACAGCGGGATCGCCGACACGGAGATCTTCTTCAGGTCAACATTTGCAATGCCGCAGGCAACATAAAGGTTGACACCGACCGGCGGCGTGACCAGGCCGATGGCCAGGTTGACGATCATGATCGTGCCGAAATGGATCATATTGATGCCGAGCTCCTGGGCCACAGGGATAAACAGCGGAGTGAAAATGTACAGAGCCGAGGTGGAATCCAGGAACATGCCGGCCAGAAGAAGAACGAAATTGACGATCAGCAGGAAGATCACCTTGTTTCCGGCCGAGATCGAGATCAGAGAGTCGGAAATCGCCTGGTCGATTCTTGCGCGGGTCAGGACATAGGCAAAGAGCGTGGCAGCGGCCGTGATGAACATGACGGTTGCCGTCGTAGACGCCGTGTCGACCAGGATCTTCTTGAAGTCCTTCAGCTTGATGGTCCTGTAAATAAAGACGCCGACCACCAGGCCGTATACGGCAGAAACTGCAGCGGCTTCCGTCGGCGTAAAGATGCCGCCGTAAATGCCGCCAAGAATAATGACCGGCATCAGCAGGCCCCAGAAAGCGTCCTTGAACGCGATCCAGCGTTCCTTGCCAGAGGACTTCGGAAGGCGCTTCAGGTCGCTCTTGCGCCCGAGCCACAGGGTAATGATCACCAGAGCCGCACCCATCAGCAGGCCGGGAACCACACCGGCAATGAACAGAGAGACGATGGACGTATCGGAAATGGAACCGAAGACAACGAACGTAATGGAGGGCGGGATGATCACGCCGATCGCTCCTGCCGTAGCCATCAAAGCCGCGGAGAAGCCGGGATCATAGCCCGTCTTGATCAAAGCCGGGATAAGGATCAGGCCGAGCGCCGCGACCGTCGCCGGGCCGGAGCCCGAGATCGCCGCGAAGAAGCAGGCAACGATCACGCAGACCATTGCCACGCCGCCCTTCAGATGGCCGACGCAGGCTTCCGCCAGATGGATCAGCTTTCCGGAAATGCCGGACTTTTCCATGATATTGCCGCCCAGAATAAAGAAGGGGATGGCGAGAAGGACCGTTTTGCTCGTGGCGGCGGAAACCAGCTGAGGCACCGTGCCGAGCGTCGTTGCGATGGGGCGGCCTGCCTGCATGACCAGCATGGAGACCACACTGGAAATTCCAAGGCAGACGGCGATCGGCGCGCCGATCAGAAGAAGGATCGCAAAGGAAATAAACAATACTGCAGCTGTCATGCGGTGTTATTCTCCTTTCATTTCTTCCGCCTGTGCTTCCCGGGCTTCCGCAAGGACATCTTCCTTGGCGATGTCCGTGCCGCGGATGAGGCGGATCAGGTTCTGGAGGAAACGGATCGTAACAAAAGCCGCACCGATGGGCACGAAGGAGCCGAAGATCCACTCCGGCAGCTGCATTGCGCCGGTGACCTGGCCCTTGGTATACTGCTTCAGCGCCATAAAATAGCCGAAATAGCAGATAATACCGGAGAACGTTGCGGCAAGAGCCATGGAAATAATGCTGAGGATCCGGCCGGCTTTCGGCCCGACATGCTCACTGATCAGCGTAAAGCCCAGATGAGCGCCCCGCTTCGCCGCAATGGCGGCGCCGAGCAGGCTGAGGAGGACGAAAAGATACGTGGTGATCTCTTCCGAGAAGGAGAGAGACGCACTGAACACGTAACGGGAAACGACATTGGCAAACGTCAGGGCCGTCATAACGACCAGGCAGACGCAGCACAGCCCTTCCTCGATATAATCAAGGATCTTATTAAACATATTCTCTCCATAATTAAAATGCCGGAGCGGGACTCTCCCGCCCCGGCCTGGTTTTGGTTAAGCTCGGAAAGGTCAGACGATTCAGCCGATATTGAAGGCAGCGCAGGCTTCCTCGCCGTACTTGTCATAGAAGCTCTGGCAGAAGTCGGCAACCAGATCCTTGAAGACCTGGATCTGTTCGTCGGTGAGCACATCGACCTGGACGCCCTGAGCGCGGAAGTCCTCGATCAGCTGGTCATGCTCGGCTTCCACGATGTCGCGGCCCCAGTTGGCAGCTTCCACCGCCTTTTCGCGGAGCATGTTCTGGGTCTCCTCGTTGAGGGAATCCCACAGGTCAAGGTTGACAACGATCAGGTCGTTCTCGTAGGAGTAATTCCAGATGGTGACGTACTTCTGAACTTCCAGGACGCCGGAGGTGCTGGTAACGCTGACGCCGTTCTCCTGGCCGTCGATCGTGCCCTGCTGCAGAGCGGTGAAGACTTCGGACCAGTTGAGGTTCGTCGGGTCGGCGCCGAGCTCGCGGAAGAAGCTCATGTAGATCTCACCGCCGGGAACGCGGATCTTGAGGCCCTTCAGGTCATCCGGCGTGAGGACGGCATGCTTGTTGTTGGAGAGCTGACGGAAGCCGTTGTGGAAGGAGGCGAGAGCGATCATGTTCTGGGGCTCGAGAAGCGTGTTGTAGTAATCAAGGCCGGTGGCGTCGATCACTTCACGGGCTTCCTGGTAGGACGTGAACGTCCAGGGAACGAGGGCAATGCCGAGGCGGGCGTCAAGAACGCTGAGAGCGACCGTTGCGTAGGCGGCCACATCGGTGGAGCCGTCGGAAATCATCTCGACGCCTTTGCTGGAGCTGCCGCCGGCCAGCTGGTCGTTCGGGTAAACTTCGACCTTGACGCGGCCGTCGGATTCTGCTTCGACGAGCTCGCCGAAGTAGCGGGCGACGCGGCTGTCGACCTGGGTGTCAGTGCCGTTGACTGCCATGGTGAGGGTGATCTTGTCGTAGTCTGCGGAGGCTGCGGTGGCGCACAGTGCAAAGACCATGCAGAACGCGAGGACGATTGCGAGGAACTTTTTCATTGCGGTTTTCTCCTTTTTTGATATTTTTCATCGCTCAGCATCCAACGGTCAACATTGGGTATTGAACTTTGTGACTTCACTTTACAACGCAATTTTCCGGAAAGCAACTGTTACTTTTTTTGCATTTGGTTTTTTGGCGTTGTGCACAATTTACAAATGCCGATTTTGTATATTTTGCACAATTCCCATGAAATGTTCTGCTCCTTTTCTCCTTTGAAATTCGTCGCTCTTGTGAATTTTGCAGCTATTGGGGCGGAAACAGAAAAAAAGTGCCCTGCTGAAACGCAGGACACTGCCAAAAATTTTATTCAACTTTTCCTCTCAGATATCAAAGCTGTTTTTCCAATACCGGTAAGTGAAGTCCAGGACCGAGCCCAGGACGGCGTCTTCCTTCTGTTCCGCCACATCCAGCGTCTTCCGGTGAGCCGCCATGATATACTCCAGATTTTTCCCGTCGTCATAGGCCATCTGGAGCGCCCTTGCCCGTGACTCCCGCGTCAGGCCGAGGACAAAATCATGAATAATATAAATAAGTTCATTATGCGCAGCCTTTGCGAGCATCCGATGGAAGATCAGATCCTCCTCCAGGATGGCCTCCCGGTCAAACTCCGGCGCGGAAACCGTTTCGCAATAGATGCGGTGCTGTTCCTCCAGCGCGTCCCGGTCCTCCGGGGAAAGACCCTGCCGCATCAGCGTCAGGAGGAGCCCGGTATCGATCATCTCGCGAAGGCCGAGAATGTCATTGGAATCCGTCTTGCTGAAAAGCGCCGAATAGATCAGCGGGCTCATCATTTTCGGCGTAAAGCTCTCGCAGATGAACGTCCCCTCCGGGCGGCGGATCTCCACGACGCCGTAAGCAACCAGGACCTTGATCGCTTCGCGCACGGTATTCTTGCTGACGCCCAGCATCTCTGCCAGCTGAAGCTCCGTCGGAAGCCGATCCCCCGGGTGGAGCTTTCCGCTCATAACCGCATCGGTGATCCGGTTGACGACCAGATCCAGCATGGACTCTTTTTTGGACGAGGCCATAAACATCGTATAGTCCGGTAGCATTTTTTCGTCCACTTTTACGTTTTCCCCTTCGTTCTTTTTTCAGCAATATCATAACAGAAATGCGGTCCGTTTTCAAGCGATTGTCCAACATTGGTCGATATCTTTTTGATAAAACCGTTGATATTCCCTCTTTTTTGCGATTTCATCCGCTGTTTCTTTCTCTTCCGGCCCGTCCGAAAGCCCGGGTCCCGTTCCTGAGCCGGATTTAACGTTTTGGAATTGACAGGCTTCCGCAACTGCGTTACAATAATCGTTGCTGTTTTGCAGCAGCGATTATTTTTTTGTAAAGGAGATCCAACATGAAGAAGATCCTCGCGATCCTCCTGGTTTTCGCGATGTGCCTCGGCTGCACGGGCATGGCCTTTGCAGACGGCATGTACACGCCGGGAACCTACACCGCAGCGACCTCCGGCCACGAGGACGGGCTGACCGTCACGCTGGAAGTCGATGAAGACTCCATCGTTTCCGTTATGATCGACGGCTCCAATGAAACGCCTGCCATCGGCGGTCTTGCCGTCGAGACGCTCGCGGAGCAGGTCATGGAGAGCCAAAGCGCCGAGATCGACGGCGTTGCCGGCGCTACCGAGACCTCCAACGGCGTCCGCCGCGCGGTTGCGGATGCCCTCAACCAGGCAGCCGGAACGGTTGCGGAAAAGACCCCCGTCGCGGACGGCACCTATTCCGGCACGGCTCCCTCCTTCGGCCTCGTCTCCCAGATGACCTGCGAGGTCACGTTTGCCGACGGCAAGATCACGGACATTCAGGTCGTTGACGAGAGCGACTCTCTGACGGGCGAATGGTTCGCAAGCGCCGAAGAGCTCCTGATCCCGCGCATCCTCGAGAGCCAGTCTCTCGCGGTCGACTCCATCACCGGTGCCACGGCCTCCTCTGCCGGCATCAAGAGCTGCGTTTCCGCGGCGATCGATGCTGCCGGCGGCAACGGCAACGACTGGTATACCGAGATCGAAAAGAGCACGGACAGCGTCGTCCTCGAAGGCTACGATGTCATCGTAGTCGGCATGGGCGGCTCCGGCGTTCTCTCCTACTGTGCGGCGGCCGACCAGGGCGCCTCGGTCTTCGGCATCGAGGCAGCCGGCAAGATCGGCGGCAACTCTGTCTGCACCTACGGCCCGATGGCCCTCAACAGCGAATACCTGAAGGAGCTCTACACTGACGGCGAGGACTATATCAACGCCGACGATGTCTATGACGTCTGGATGGAATACGTCGAGAGCGACGAGAAGGCCGACGTGATCGCCGAGGCCGTCTACAACTCCGGCTCCGCTCTGGACTATTATGTGGAAAACTTCGGCTTTGAATTCACCGGCCTCGGCCTGCTCGGCTCCTTCGTCGTCCCCGAGTGGACGCAGGAGTGGTGCGTTTATACCCCGGATCCCGACACCGGCTGGAACATCCTCGGGCCGAACAAGACCTATCAGTTCCTCCGCGCGCTTGACATCGCCATGGAAATGAACGAGAAGAACGACTACATGACCGAGCTTACGGCGGAAGCCCTCATCTATGATGAAAACGGCACGGTCATCGGCGTTGCCGCCACCTACTACGACGGCACGACCTACGAGATCTACGGCGACTCCGTGATCCTCGCCACCGGCGGCTTCGTCGGCAACGCGGAGATGATGGAGGAGGTCTACGGCTCCACGATCAACGTCATGGGAGATACCGTCAACAAGGGCGCCGGCATCATGATGGGCATCGACGCCGGCGGCACCACCTATGCCCTCGCCACCCTTCCGATGGTCCACATCTCCCAGGTCGCGAACATCATCCGCACGGACGACCTCACGGCCGACCAGAAGGCCATTCTCACTGCGCTCGCTCTCACGACGGACATGCCCATGGTCACCACGCGCGGCGAAGCCTGGGGCAACGACAACCAGTCCGGCACCGTCGACGAGGGGCTTGACGTAGAGATCGTCTTCGCGCCCGACTTCATGTATTACAACATCTATACGCAGTCCGACGTCGACGCCATCCGCACCTCCGGGCTGAGCGAGATGCAGGCCTCCTCCACCTCGAGCTTCATGGCTCAGGGCGGCACGCTGCCCGAAGCCGGAACGCCGGTCGAGGATATCGACACCATTCTCACCGTCGGTGAGGAATACGGCGACGTCATCATCGCAGACAGCATCGCCTCCCTGGCCGAGCAGATTGGCTGCGACGAGGCCGTGCTCTCCGAGACGCTCGGCGGCGAGGAGACCACTTATTACGCCGTTGCCTGCACCAGCTGGAGCTACGGCACCGTCGGCGGGCTGAACGTGGACGTGAACATGAACGTTCTTGACGTAAACGGCGAGCCCATCGTCAACCTCTTTGCCGTCGGCCAGGATTCCGAAGGCGTCGGCAACGTGGACGGCAAGGCTTACACGCCGTGGGGCGGCCAGGCCCAGTCCTGGACCTTCGTCTCCGGCCAGATCGCCGGCACGGCTGCCGGCCAGTACGGCCTCAGCAAGTAAGCTTCTTTCCCGTAAATGCACAAAAAAGACCTGAGGCCTCGGCCTCAGGTCTTTTTGCTGTCTGTTTCGGTCTTCAGACGTTTTCGAGCGCCTGGGCAAGATCCGCGATCAGATCCTCCTTGCTCTCGAGGCCGCAGGAGATGCGGATCAGCCCGGCGGGAACGCCCGCGGCAGCGAGCTGCTCGTCCGTCATCTGGCGGTGCGTGGAGCTGGCGGGGTTGAGGCAGCAGGTGCGCGCATCGGCGACGTGCGTTTCGATGGCGCCGAGCTTCAGGCTCTTCATGAAGAGGCCGGCGGCCTCCCGCCCGCCCTTCAGCTCAAAGCTGACGACGCCGCAGCTGCCGTGCGGCAGGTACTTCTTCGCCGTTTCATAATACGGATCTCCGGGAAGGCCGCAGTAATTGACCTTTGTCACCTTCGGATGGGAGGCGAGGTATTCCGCCACAGCCTGCCCGTTCTCGCAGTGCCGCGCCATGCGGACATGGAGGCTCTCGAGGCCGAGGTTCAGATAGAAGGCATTCTGCGGGCTCTGGATCGAGCCGAAGTCACGCATCAGCTGAGAGGTGCACTTGGTGATGAAGGCGCCTTCCTTGCCGAACTTTTCCGCATAGGTGATGCCGTGATAGCTCTCGTCCGGCGTGCAGAGGCCGGGGAATTTGTCCGCATGCGCCATCCAGTCAAATTTGCCGGAATCCACGATCGCCCCGCCGACGGCCGCGCCATGGCCGTCCATATACTTGGTGGTGGAATGCGTCACGATGTCCGCGCCCCATTCAAACGGGCGGCAGTTGACGGGGGTGGCGAAGGTATTGTCCACAATGAGAGGAACGCCGTGCGCATGAGCCGCCTTGGCAAAGCGCTCGATATCCAGGACCGTGAGGGCCGGGTTGGCGATCGTCTCGCCGAAGACGGCCTTCGTGTTGGGGCGGAAGGCGGCATTGATCTCCTCCTCGGTGCAGTCCGGCCGGACGAAGGTGGCCTCGACGCCCATCTTGCGCATCGTGACGTCGATGAGGTTGAAGGTTCCGCCGTAGATGCTGGAGGAGGCCACGATATGGTCCCCGCAGGAGGCGATGTTGAAAAGCGCAAAGAAGTTCGCCGCCTGCCCGGAGGACGTCAGCATGGCGGCCGTTCCGCCCTCGAGCTCGGCGATCTTCGCCGCGACAAAGTCATTGGTCGGGTTCTGCAGGCGGGTATAGAAATAGCCGCTCGCCTCGAGGTCAAAAAGCTTGGCCATGTCCTCACTCGTGCTGTACTTGAACGTGGTGGACTGGACGATGGGGATCTGCCGCGGCTCTCCGTTTCCGGGCGTATAGCCGCCCTGGACGCATACGGTCTCAATGTGATGATCGTTCATGAAATTCTCCTTCGGTATTCCTTATTTTTCCGTTTGGGTGATTGTAAGGCATCCTTCTTTTTCTGTCAATAGATGCGCGCGGATCGCCGCGGGATTGCAGTCCGAGTACTCGATCTCGGAGGAGAGCTGGCGGCAGATCTCCACGGTCTCTTCCGCGGAAAGCGTTCCGTTTTTCGTTTCCGACGCGGCAAAGAGCCGGCAGGCAAGGCACCAGAGATAGAGCGCGAACCGCGCCCGGTCCTTCGCCTCCTCCGCGTTTTCCGCGTCCGGCACATGGCGGTAAAGGAGATAGACCAGAAGCTGCTCGAGGGCGAGCTCCGTCTCCGGCGTCTGCCGGGGCATTTCCGAAAGGGCGGGATCCCGGAGCGCTTCGAGGCGGACGCGCCAGCTGTCCTCCAGCCGCTCCAGCGAGAGCAGGAAGGAGATCTCCTTTTCCGAAAACGCCGGCAGCGCCTGCGCGCAGTCTTCCGCAAGGCGCAACGCCCGCTCGGAGACCGGGAGCTCCCGCTCCTGCGCCTGAAGGATCCATTTTCCCCGAAGCGCAAGAACGGCCGCCTCGGCGTCCGTCTCTTTCTCCGCCTCGCCGTCGTCCGCAAGGCACTGCAGGCGCAGCTTTTCTTTTCGCGTCAGGATCCGCCGCCCGGCTTCCTCGCAGCAGAGCCCGAGCCCGAGCTCCGTGCGGTCGGAGAGGAAGCTGCGAAAGCGCGGGTGGTCCGCGCAGGTCTGGCAAAGCGCCTCCTCGCCGAGCGAGAGGATCAGCTCGCAGAGGCCGCTCGGCTGAAGGAACGGGCAGCGCCCGTCCGCTGTGAGGCGAAAGCAGTATTCGCCGTCCGCCTCTTCGATGCGGGAGAGCAGCCTTTCCCGCCACGGCTCGGGCAGCGTGCGGTAATATTCCGCCGTTTCTTCATCGATGCCGATCTCCCAGCCGGCGCAGCAGGTATGCCGGCAGGCGCTCGCGGCGCAGCGGAAGGAGGAATAGTAATCCGGTGCGATCCACTTCATGCGCGTCCCTCTTTTCTCCGGTGTCAAGCCAAAAATCGAAAAATATTATACCGCGCTTTTGGTAAAAAAAACAATAGCATCTGTGGTTTACTTTCCGTTTGAGATGATGTATATTTAGCTTGGGCGAAATGCCTGATAAAAAATTTTTTAAGGAGACGCAACATGAAGAAGTTCCTCGCAATGGTTCTCGTTCTCTGCGCGCTGTGCACTCTTTCCGTTTCCGCTTTTGCGGCAGATGCAACGCACTTCGACAAGCTCACGCTCGAGTTCGTTCCTTCCAAGGACGCCGACGTCATTATTGCCGGTACGGCAAACCTCCCCGAGCTCGTCCAGGCAGAGATGGCAAATCTCGGCTATGAGATCGACGAAGTCGACATCACCGTAGGCACCAGCTACGACGCGACCGGCGAAGCAATGTCCGCAGGCTCCATCGACCTCGGCTGGCTCCCGGGCGGCACCTACGCTCTCTACTCCGACGACACCGAAGTCATCCTCACGGCCACCCGCAACGGCCTTTCCAATGACTCCACCGATCCCACCACCTGGAACGGCGAGGCCAACAAGACGCTGAAGAACGGCCCGCAGGTCACCTACTACCGCTCCCTCATTTACGCAACTCCTTCCGAATACGGCAAGATGCTCGCCGAGAAGGTCAACAACGGCGAAGCCCTCACGTGGGAAGATCTTGACGGCGCCTCCTGGGCCGTCCAGAAGACCTCTTCCTCCGCCGGCTACATCTACCCGACGCTCTGGCTCATGGAAAATTACGGCAAGGGCCTTTCCGATCTGAGCAACGTCATTCCTCTGGATTCCGGCTACGGCACCGCTTTCTCCTATGCTGCCGCCGAGCAGGTCGACATTATCGTCTGCTATGCGGACGGCCGCAACGACTATGAAGAGTCCTGGATGCTCCCGACCGACCAGCAGGATTCCACCGGCAAGCAGGGCATGGGCCGCGAAGCTTCCATCTGGGATGAGCTCAACGTCATCGGCGTGACCGACGGGATCTACAACGACACGGTCGCCATCTCCAAGGAATCCGAGTTCTACACCGACGAGCTCAAGGCCGCTCTGCAGGACTGCTTCATCAACATCATCAACACCGAGGAAGGCAAGGCCATCTTCGACGTCTACAGCCATGCCGGCTATGCCAAGGCTGTCGACTCCGATTACGATGGCGCACGCGCAGCTCTCGCTCTCGCAGCAGGCTGATCTCCGTCTGATTCCATGCGCCCTGAATTGATTTCGATCCGGGGCGCATTTTTATTGATTTTTTCACTGGAAGGAAAGAACGAGAATGATCGAATTTAAAAATGTCTACAAGACCTATCCCAATGGCTTCACGGCGCTCAAAAATGTCAACCTGAAGATCGAGCAGGGCGAATTCGTCGCTATTATCGGTCTTTCCGGCGCAGGAAAATCAACGATCCTCCGCTGCATCAACCGCATGCACGATGTCACGCAGGGCACGCTCACGGTCGACGGCATCGACGTCAACTCCCTCAAGGGCAAGGAGCTGCGCAGATACCGCCGGAAGGTCGGCATGATCTTCCAGAGCTTCAACCTCGTCTCCCGCAGCACCGCCATCAAAAATGTTCTGACGGCCGACGTGCCGGATATGGACTTTTTCCATGTTCTGTTCGGCATTTTCTCCAAGGATCAGAAAATGCGCGCCCTGGAGAGCCTGGACAAGGTCGGCATTCTGGACAAGGCCTACACCCGCTGCGACCAGCTCTCCGGCGGACAGCAGCAGCGCGTTGCTCTTGCCCGCACGCTCAACTCCAACCCCAAGATCATCCTGGCAGACGAGCCGGTCGCCTCGCTCGACCCGATCACGGCCCGCGCCGTCATGCAGGACTTTGTCCGCATCAACAAGGAATACAACATCTCGATCCTCCTGAACATCCACCACATCGACCTCGCGCTGCAGTACTGCGACCGCGTCATCGGCGTGCGCGCCGGCGAGATCGTCTTTGACGGGCCTGCCGGCTCGATCACGCAGGAGCAGATCGACTTTGTCTATAACGGCACCAAGGCACCGACGCTCGGCGGCGAGGAGCAGTAACGATGGCAAAACGGACTGAAATTGCGCCGCGCGTGCCGCTTTTCGACCGGATCTTCCGGCCGGAGACGATCACGCTGGAAAACGGCCACACCGTTCAGCGCAGACGCAGCCGCGTCCCGCTGATCCTGCTTCTGCTTGCTCTCGCGATCGTCTGGTCTCTTCATATGACGGAATTTGAGCTCTCCGTCGTCTTCCGCAAGTTCTCCAAGCTCATGGATCTGATGACCCAGATCTTTCAGCCGAACTGGGATTTCTTCCCCAAGGTGGTCGATCCGCTGCTCAGCACGATCAAGATGTCCATCCTCGGCACGGTCATCGGATGCGTGCTGGCACTCCCCGTCTCGATCCTCTCCTCGAGCAACATCAACAAGAGCAAATGGCTCGTCACGGTCTTCCGATTTCTCCTTGCGCTGATCCGCACGCTGCCGACGCTCGTCATTGCGCTCGTCTGCGCGCTGATCTTCTCTCTGGGCACCTTCTCCGGCACCGTCGCCATTGCGATCTTCACCTTCGGCATTGTGGCCAAGATGCTGTTTGAAAGCATCGAGACGATCGACATGGGCCCGTTTGAGGCCATGGAGGCGCTCGGCGCCAACAAGTTCCAGGCCTTCTGGTCCGCCTGCGTGCCGCAGATCCTCCCGGTCTACCTCAGCCACTGCCTGTACTGCTTCGAGATGAACATCCGCGCCTCGGCGATCCTCGGCTACGTCGGCGCCGGCGGTCTCGGCATCACGATCAACGAGCGCATCGGCTGGCGCGACTACAACAGCCTCGGCACCGTGCTCGCAACGCTGTTCGTCGTCGTCGTGGCGATCGAGTTCTTCAGCGAATACCTCCGCAAGAAGCTGAGCTGAAAGGAGAAGAACACATGGCTAAAAAAGACAAGATCCGCGAGCTGGAGGCGCAGCTTGACCGCAAGCTCACCGCGGCGGAAATGTACGCCAACCGGCCGCGCAAATGGTGGCTCTATCTCCTCATCGTGCTCGTGATCGCCGCGCTGGTCGGCTGGTCCGGGTCGGACATTCGTTATACCGGGCTCACCGTACAGGGCTCCGTCGTCGCGAAGGGCGTTGTCAACGGCATTTTCCATCCGGATCTCTCCCTCATGTTCGGCACCGGGGAGACCGACGTCCCCTATCTCCTGCTGCAGACGATCGCCATCGCCGTGCTCGGCACGCTGTTCGGCGCGATCCTGGCCATTCCCTTCGCTTTTCTGGCTTCCTCAAACATTCTGCCGAAGCCGATCGCCTATCTGTTCCGCATCGTCATTCTCGGCATCCGCACGATTCCGAGCCTGGTCTGGGCGCTGATGTGGATCCGCGTGACCGGCCCGGGCGCCCCCTGCGGCGTGATCACGCAGTCCGTCTGCTCGATCGGCATGATCTCCAAGATGTACATCACGGCCATTGAGGACCTCGACACGCGCATTCTGGAGAGCCTCGACGCCATGGGCTGCACGCCCTTCCAGAAGATCCGCTACGGCATCATCCCGCAGCTGACGGCCTCCTTTATTTCCACCACGATCTACCGCTTTGACATCAACCTGAAGGACGCCACGACGCTCGGTATCGTCGGAGCCGGCGGCATCGGCGCCTCGCTCGTTCAGTGCCTCAACTCCCGGCGCTGGGCCATGGTCGGCTCCTTCGTCTGGGGGCTCATGATCCTCGTTATGATCATCGAGTTCATCTCCACCCGCATCCGCAAAAAGCTCGCGCACGGCATCTGACCGATGGAAAGAAAGCTTAAGATCCTCTTTACCAGCGACGTTCACGGCTGCTTCACGGACACCGACTATGCCACCGGCCTCCCCTGCCGCCGCGGCATCTGCCGCTGCATGCCGCTCTATGAGCCGGACGGCAACACGCTGATCCTGGACGGAGGCGACGTCCTGCAGGGGAGCCCGCTCACCTACTTCATGCACAAGCCGCCCAAGACCTACGAGCCGCTGGCCGCCGCGATCTTCAATCTGGCCGGCTACCGCTTCGTCACCCTCGGCAACCATGACTTCAATTACGGCCGGGAGACGCTGGAGGCGTATCTTGCAGGGCTCGACGCCGTCTGTCTCTCCGCCAATGTGCAGGGCGTCCGCGGCACAAAGCGGACGGCCGTCGCAACGCTCCAAAACGGCCTGCGCGTCGGGCTTACCGGCATCACCACGCACTTCGTCAACGTCTGGGAACGCCCGGAGCACCTGCAGGGCGTTACCGTGACGGACGCCTTCGAAGGCGCGAAGGCGGCGCTGGAGGAGCTGCGCGCGCAGGGGACGGATCTCAACGTCTGCATCTATCACGGCGGATTTGAAAACGACGTCGCCTCCGGGAAGAAGCTCTCGGACACCGGAGAAAACCAGGGCTGGCGGATCTGCACGGAGCTTGGCTACGACGTGCTCTTCACGGGGCACCAGCACAACCCGCTTTCGGATCTCTGCATTTCCGGCACTTATACCTGCCAGGCGCCGCACAACGCCGCCGGCTTTATCGAGATGCACGTCTCCGTTTCCGATGCCGGGGCGGTCTCCGCCTCGTCCCGCATCCGCAGCGCGGGAGACGCGCCGGATGAAAAGGCGCTCGCGCTCTTTGCCGACGCGGAAAAGGACGTCAAAGCCTGGCTTGACCGGCCGGTCGGGCAGCTGGATCTGCCGCTGCAGCCGGAGAGCCATCTCCGCATGGCGCTCTTCGGGAGCCCGATCTCCAACTTCTTCAACCAGGTCCAGCTGGAGGCCTCCGGCGCCGACATCTCGAGCACCTGTCTCCCGAACGAGGTGCAGGGGCTGGAGAAGACCGTGACGATCCGCAATATCGTCTCCGCCTATATCTATCCCAATACGCTCAAGGTCATCGAGGTCCGCCGCAACGTTCTCAAGGCGGCGCTGGAGCGCTGCGCCGAGTATTTCACCGTCGACGGGAGCACGGGGCGCATCAGCGACGCCTTCACGGTGCCGAAGGCCGAGCATTACAATTACGATTACTTCTCCGGCATCACTGTCCGCTATGACCTCACCCGCCCGGTGGGTGACCGGGTGCGCTCGATCCGGTATCACGGCAGCGAGCTGCCCGAGGATCTGCCGCTCCGCCTCTGCCTCAACAACTACCGCGCGACCGGCACCGGGGGCTATCCTCTCTTTGCCTCCTGCCCCGTGCTCTGGGAATCGCAGACGGAGATCGTCGAGCTGATCATGGATTATGTGGAGAAACACAGCTCCATTCAGGTCGACCCGACCCGCTGGATCCGGGTCGCTCCGGCAGACCTTGCTCTTTCCGAATAAAAAAAACTGCAGGCCATTCAGCCTGCGGTTTTTTTCTTTTCGGGCAGCTGGGCGATCAGCACCGCCGCCGCCATCAGCACGCATCCGATCCCTTCCCTTCGGCTGAGCCGCTCCCTGAGGATCACCATCCCGCCGAGCACGGCGAAGACGGATTCGAGGCTCATCAACAGCGAGACGACCGTCGGATTGCCGCCCTTCTGGGCGACGATCTGCAGCGTGTAGGCAATGCAGCTGGAAAAGAGCGCCACATAGAGAAGCTGCCCGATGCAGGGGACAAAGTCCGCCGGGCGGACGGTCTCAAAGAGCAGCGAGCAGAGAAGGCTGAGAACGCCCGTCACGAGGAACTGCGCCGCCGAGAGGACGACCGGGTGCACCTTCTCGGAATAGTGATCCACGCCGAGGATCTGCGCCGTGAACATCAGGGCGCAGAGCAGCAGGCTGAGGTCTCCGAGCGTGACCGTAAAGCTCTCACTGACGCACAGAAAGTACAGCCCGGCGACGGCGATCGCGACGGCGATCCAGATGTGCCCCGCCGTCTTCTTATGAAAGAACATGCCGAAGATCGGCACCAGCACGATATAAAGCGCCGTCATGAAGCCGGACTTTCCCGCGGACGTCTCGCCGATGCCGAACTGCTGCAGGTTCATGGCGAGAAACAGCGCCATGCCGCAGACGAGCCCGCCCAGAAGCACGTCCTTCCGTTTTCCCGGCTTCACATGAAAGGCCAGGCATCCCGCCGTCAGCACGGCAAAGGCGATCAGGCTCCGCGCCGCATTGATGGCAAAGGCCGGCAGATAATCGCTCATGACGCTCTGGGCCACAAAGGCCGTCCCCCAGATCAGCGCCGTCAGGATCGGGCAGAGCGTATGCTGAATAAAGTTCTTCATTCGATCTCTTCCTTCTTTTTCTTTTCGCGCTATCTTACCACATTTCTTTTCCGGAATAAATCAACAGACTGACCAAAATATTTTCTGTCCTTTCCCTTTTTCTATGTTATAATAGCTCGATTACTGTTTCGGAGCCGATTTATGAAATACAAGCTGTCCCATGTGCAGGTCATTGCGCTCGGTTATCTTCTCATGATCCTTCTCGGCACAGGTCTTCTGATGCTGCCCGTTTCCTCCGCCGACGGCGTTTCCGCCCCGTTCCGGACGGCCTTCTTCACGGCCACGTCCTCCTCCTGCGTCACGGGGCTCATTCTGCGCGACACGGCGACGGGCTGGTCCTTCTTCGGGCAGGCCGTGCTCCTCGTGCTCATCCAGATCGGCGGGCTGGGCTTTATGACGATCGCCACCTTCATGTACCACGTCACGCGGCGCCGCATGGGGCTTCGCCAGCGGGAGATCATGCTGGAGAGCATCAACAATTCCCAGATCAACGGCATCTTGAAGCTCACGGGCGAGATCATCGCGCTCACGGCGCTCTTTGAAGGCACCGGAGCCCTGCTGCTCGCCACGCGCTTCATCCCGCTGCTCGGCTGGAAGAAGGGCATCTGGTACAGCATCTTCCATGCCGTCTCCGCCTTCTGCAATGCCGGCTTCGATCTGATGGGCTTTGAGGAGCCCTTCGGCTCCTTTGTGCATCACGCCTCCGACCCGGTGCTGACGCTGACGCTGTCGGCGCTCATTGTCAACGGAGGGCTGGGCTTTCTCGTGTGGCACGATGTCCGCGTCTGCGGCTTCCGGTGGAAAAAATACAGCGTACACACTAAACTCGTGCTGGCAACGTCGCTCCTGCTGCTGTTCGGGGGGGCCGCCGTCTTTCTTCTGACGGAACGGGACGCCACCGGCAGCGGCCTCAGCCCGGCCGGCCGCGTTCTGACGGCGTTCTTCGCCTCGGTCACGGCGCGTACGGCCGGATTCAACACGGTGGACATTGCCTCCATGTCCGGAGGGAGCAAGCTGCTGACGATCCTTCTCATGGTCGTGGGCGGCTCCCCCGGCTCCACGGCCGGCGGCGTCAAGACCTCGACCGTCGCCGTCATCGCGCTCACGACCTTTGCCGGCTTCCGCGGGAAAAAGCGCCCGGTCCTGTTCGGGCGCAGCATTTCAAACAGCACATATCAGAAGAGCTGCAACATTCTCTTTTTCAACGGCTCCATTGCCCTGCTCGCCGCGCTCGTCATCAGCGCGACGCAGCCTCTGGACCTGGTGGATATTCTGTTTGAGTCCTTTTCCGCCATCGGCACCGTCGGCATGACCGCCGGCATCACCCGGGCGCTGACGCCGTTCAATTCATATCTGATCGCCCTGCTGATGTATATGGGCCGCGTCGGCAGCGTTTCCTTTGCCGTTGCCCTTCTGGAAAAAAAGGCCGCGCCTCCGGTGCAGTATCCGGAAGCGCAGATCACCGTAGGATAAAAGGAGAATTTATAAGTGAAAAACAAGACCTTTCTCATCATCGGCTCCGGCACCTTCGGCCATCACCTGTGCCGCAGCTTTGCCAAGCTCGGGTGCGAGACGATGCTGGTCGACCAGCGGGAGGATGCCATGAGCGATCTTCTCTCCGTTGTGACCAGCGCCCGCATTGCCGACGCGACCAACCGCGACGCTCTGGAGAGCCTCGACATTCCGAGCTTTGACGCCTGCTTTGTGTGCGTCGGCCAGCGCTTCCAGCACAGCCTGGAGATCACCTGGCTGCTCAAGGAGCTGGGCGCGCGAAAGGTGCTCAGCCGGGCCTCCGACGACGTTCAGGCGAAATTCCTGCTCCGGAACGGGGCGGATGAGGTGATCTTCCCCGAGCAGGAGATCTCGGAGCGCATCGCCGTCAGCGAGAGCTCCGACTCGATCTTTGACTGCATCCCGCTCACGAAGGATTACGGCATCTACGAGCTGAGCGTCCGGCCGGAATGGATCGGGAAAACGATCCCCGAGCTGCACTTCCGCACGGCCTACGACCTGACCATCCTCGCCACGAAGACCGACGGAAATCTCCACCCGATGCCTTCCATGGACTACGCCTTCCGCAAGGAGGACCACATCGTCGTCATCGGCTCGGCCGCCGCCGTCAACAAGGTGCTGTAAAAAAACGCCCCGCAGGGGGGCGTTTTTTTAATACGTAAATTCTCCGGTAAACACTTCCACGGCGCTGCCGGTCAGCGTGATGCCGGCGTCGGAATAGTTGACGGTCAGGTCGCCGCCGAGGAGCTTGACGGTGATGTCCGTATTCTTGTCGCAGTAGCCGTTCTCCACGGCCGCGACGACGGCGGCGCAGGCGCCGGTGCCGCAGGCCAGCGTCTCTCCGCTGCCGCGCTCCCAGACGCGCATGCGAAGCGTCGTCCGGTTGATCACGCGGACAAATTCCGTGTTGATCCGCTCCGGGAAGATCTCCGCGTTCTCGAACTGCGGGCCGATCGCCTTCAGGTCGAGCGCGTCGATCGCCTTGTGGAAGACGACGCAGTGCGGATTTCCGACGGAAACGCAGGTCACTTCATACTTCTCTCCCGCGATCTCGAGCGGATAGCGGATCATGCTCTCCGTCTCCGCCCGCGCCGGGATCTCCGCCGTCTTCAGGCTCGGAACGCCCATGCTGACCGAGACGGAGCTGACCTTGCCGTCGCGCAGGAAGAGGCGCAGCTCGTGCACGCCGCCGGAGGTCTCAATGTGGAGGATCTCGCTGCGGACATAGCCGTGGTCATAGAGATATTTGCCGACGCAGCGGATGTTGTTGCCTGCCATTTTTCCTTCGCTTCCGTCGCCGTTGAACATGCGCATCTTCGCGTCCGCAATGCGGGAGCGCTCGATGAGCACGATGCCGTCCGCTCCGATGCCGTAATGATCACGGCAGAGCTCCACGCAGAGGGACTCCGGGCAGGTGATGCTGCCGTCAAAGTTCTCAATGAATACGGCGTCGTTGCCGCAGGCCTGCATCTTGGTGAAGCGGAAGGCCGAGCGCCAGGGGCGCATGTCGTTGATGTCGACGAGCTCCGTGTTATAGATCGAATAACGGCTTTCGATGATCTCCGCGAGGGCGTTCGCCGTGTCAAGGCTCGTCAGGCACGGAACGCCGAGCTGCATGGCCCTGCGGTGCAGGGCGGTATAATCCCGGATCGTCGCATCCTGCACGGCACCGGTATAGATCAGGTAGCAGATCTTTTTCTGCTCCATCAGGCAGACGATCTCGTCGGAAACGGTCGCATTGCCGACGGCCTCCACCGGGATGCCCAGGCTGCGGATCGTCTCGGCGGTGCCCTCGGTGGCATAGAGCGTCAGCCCGAGGTCATAAAAGCGCTTGGCAAGCGAGAGGATCTCCTGGTATTCATGCTCGCTGACGCTGAGCAGAACGCCCTTCCGGCGCGCTTCCTTTGCGGAGGGGACCGTAAAGCCGGCTGCCGTGAGGCCCTTGAAGAGCGCCTCCGCCTCCGTCTTTCCGATGCCGAGCACCTCGCCCGTGGATTTCATCTCCGGACCGAGAATGGAATTGGCGTCGTTGAGCTTTTCAAAGGAGAAGACCGGCACCTTGACGGCGCAGTAGGGCGGCGTGCGGTAGAGCCCGGTGCCGTAGCCGAGGGAGGCCAGCGTCTGCCCGAGCATCACGCGGGAAGCCAGGTCCACCATCGGCACGTTCGTCACCTTGCTGATATACGGCACGGTGCGCGAGGCGCGGGGGTTGACCTCGATGACATACAGTTCGTCCTGATAGATGAGATACTGGATGTTGACGAGGCCCTTCGTGCCGAGCGCGAGGGCGAGCTTCGTCGAGCAGTCCGTGATGCGGCGGAGGAATTTGTCGCTGAGGTTATAGGGCGGATAGACGGCGATCGAGTCGCCGGAGTGGACGCCGGCGCGCTCGATGTGCTCCATGATGCCGGGGATCAGGACATCCGTCCCGTCCGAGATCACGTCGACCTCCAGCTCGGTGCCGGGCATATACTTGTCCACCAGGACGGGGTTCTCAATGCCGCCGGCGAGGATGGCCTTCATATAGCGCCGGGCATGCTCCTCGTTGTAGACGATCTGCATGTTCTGCCCGCCGATGACGTAGCTCGGGCGCAGAAGGACCGGATACCCCAGCTCCTCCGCCGCGGCGACGGCCTCTTCCTCCGTCAGCACGCCCTTCCCTTTCGGGCGGCGGATGCCGAACTTCTCCAACAGCGCGTCGAACTTCTCGCGGTCTTCCGCCGTGTCGATGCCTTCGGCCGAGGTTCCGAGGATCGGGATGCCGCTGCGGTCGAGAAACTCCGTCAGCTTGATGGCCGTCTGCCCGCCGAAGGCGACGACGACGCCGACCGGCTGCTCCACCTTGATGATGTTCATCACGTCCTCCGGGCAGAGGGGCTCGAAGTACAGGCGGTCGGCCGTGTCATAGTCCGTGGAGACCGTCTCGGGATTGTTGTTCACGATGACGACGTCATAGCCCAGGCTGCGCAGCGTCCAGACGCAGTGCACCGAGGAATAGTCGAATTCGATCCCCTGCCCGATCCGGATCGGGCCGGAGCCGAGCACCATGACGACCGGCTTCCCGCTGCGCCGGAAGCTGCGGGCTTCGCAGACCGCGTCCGTCGTGGAGTAGAAATACGGCGTCTCCGCGTCGAATTCCGCGCCGCAGGTATCGACCATCTTGTAGCTGAAGTCAAAGCCGGGCAGCGCCTCCGCGCCGCTGAGGCGGCGAAGCGCAGCGTCGGTATAGCCGAGGTGCTTTCCTTCCTCGTAGTCGCCCTCCTGCAGCCCCCCGGCGATCCGGAGCTCAAAATCGGCAAGGCGCTTGATCCTGGAGAGGAACCAGCGGTCGATCTTCGTGACCGCATGGATCTCCTCGATGGAAACTCCGGCCTTGAGGGCTTCAAAGACCGTAAAGAGCCGCCGGTCGTTCTGCTCCCGGAGGCGTTCCCGCACGTCCGCGTCGTGGAGAGGGGCGCAAGTGAGCGTATCGAGCCCGATCTCCGCTCCGCGGACGGCCTTCATCAAAGCCGCCTCAAAGCAGTTTCCGATCGCCATGACCTCGCCGGTCGCCTTCATCTGCGTCCCCAGCTTGCGGCTGGAGCCGGCGAACTTGTCAAACGGCCACTTGGGGAATTTGACGACCACGTAGTCGAGCGTCGGCTCAAAGCAGGCGCAGGTCTTGCCCGTGATGTCGTTTTTGATCTCGTCGAGCGTATAGCCGAGGGCGATGCGCGTGGTGATCTTGGCGATGGGGTAGCCGGTCGCCTTGGAGGCCAGCGCCGAGGAGCGTGAAACGCGCGGGTTGACCTCGATGACGGCATATTCGAAGCTGTCGGGATCCAGCGCAAACTGGCAGTTGCAGCCGCCGACGATGCCGAGCGCCGTGATCATGTCGAGCGAGGCGGAGCGCAGCATCTGATATTCCTTGTCGGAAAGCGTCAGAGCCGGCGCGGCGACGATGCTGTCCCCCGTGTGGATGCCGACGGGGTCCAGATTCTCCATGGAGCAGACGGCGATGACATTCCCCGCGCCGTCGCGCATGGTCTCGAACTCGATCTCCTTCCAGCCGGAGATGCATTTTTCCACCAGGATCTGCGTAATAGGGCTCAGGTCAAGGCCGCTGCGCGCGATCACGGCAAATTCTTCCCGGTTCTCGGCAATGCCGCCGCCGCTGCCGCCGAGCGTATAGTCCGGGCGGACTATGTCCGGATATCCGATCGACTCGGCCTCGGCGAAGGCCTCCTCCATCGTGTTCGCGATCTCCGAGGGGACGACCGGCTGCCCGATGGCCTTCATCGTGTCGCGGAAGAGCTCGCGGTCCTCCGCCTTTTCAATGGCCGCCACGTCCGAGCCGAGAAGGCGCACGCCGTATTTCTCCAGCACGCCCGCTCTTCCGAGCTGCATGGCGATCGTGAGGCCGGTCTGCCCGCCGAGGCCGGCGAGAAGCCCGTCCGGGCGCTCCTTTTTGATGATGCGCTCGACGGTCTCGGCGTTCAGCGGCTCGAGATAGATCTCGTCCGCCATGGCCTTGTCCGTCATGATCGTGGCCGGATTGGAGTTCACAAGGACGACGTTGATCCCCTCGTCCTTCAGCACGCGGCAGGCCTGCGCGCCCGCATAGTCAAACTCGGCCGCCTGGCCGATGACGATCGGTCCGGAGCCGATCATCAGGACCTTGCGGATGTTTTTATCTTTCGGCATGGCCGTTTCCTCCCATCATTGCAATGAATCGGTCAAACAGGAATCCGGTATCCTTCGGGCCGGAGCAGGCCTCGGGGTGGAACTGGACCGTGAAGCAGCGCCTGCCCGGATATTCCATGCCCTCGCAGCTGCCGTCGTTGGCGTTGACAAAGGTCTCGCGGCCGATTCCCCGGAGGCTCTCCGCGATCACGGCGTAGCCGTGGTTCTGGCTCGTGATAAAGGTCCGGGTCCCGTTCACCTCGCGCACGGGCTGGTTGGCGCCGCGGTGGCCGTATTTGAGCTTTTCCGTCCGACCGCCGAGGGCCAGCGCCGTCAGCTGATGGCCAAGGCAGATGCCGAAGACCGGCACCTTTCCGATGAGCTTCCGGATCTCCGCGATGCACGCCGTGTTCTCCGCCGGATCTCCGGGGCCGTTGGAGAGCATGATCCCGTCCGGCTCCCCGGCGAGGATCTCCTCGGCGCTCGTGCTCTGCGGCACGACGGTCACTTCGCAGCCGCGCTCCTGCAGCGAGCGGACGATGTTGCGCTTTGCCCCGTAGTCGATCAGCGTCACGCGGTGCTCCGGCTCTCCCTTCGCGGGATAGACCTTTGCCTCCCGGCAGCTGACCTCCGCCACGACGCCGCTCACGAGGTAGCTGCACAGCTCCGCGAGCACGGCAGAGAGCGCCTCTCCCTCCGGCTTTTCCATGCAGAGCTTCGCATTCATCACGCCTTCCTCGCGGATGATGCGCGTCAACTCGCGGGTATCCACGCCGCAGAGGCCGGGAATGTGATGCGCCTTCAGAAACTGCTCCAGCGGATACTGCGAGCGGAAGTTGGACGGCATATCGCAGAGCTCGCGCACGATATAGCCCTTGACCGCGCTCTCGCCCTCGAAGTCCTCCTCGATCACGCCGTAATTGCCGATCAGCGGGAAGGTCTGCGTGACGATCTGCCCGGCATAGCTCGGATCCGTCAGCGTTTCGAGATAGCCGACCATGCCCGTCGTGAACACGAGCTCTCCCGTGCTGTCCCGTCGCTCGCCGATCGGCCGGCCTTCCAGCACGCGGCCGTTGCTGAGAACCAGATATCCTTTTTCCATCGATTTCACCTCTTGAAAAGAGCGCCGTTTTCACGGCGCTTTTTGGAACGTATCTTACACTATTTTATCGAAAACAACTATACTTTTTTCCTGCGGTAACGATAGGTTTTTTATAATACCTTCGCGAGGAAGGACTGCAGGCGCTCGCTCTTCGGCGCATTGAAGATCTGCTCCGGCGTGCCCTCTTCGGCGATCACGCCCTCATCGAGGAACAGCACCCGGCTGGACACCTCGCGCGCAAAGCCCATCTCATGCGTCACGACGACCATCGTCATTCCCTCGGCCGCGAGCTCCTTCATGACCGCCAGCACCTCGCCGACCATTTCCGGGTCGAGCGCGCTCGTCGGCTCGTCGAAGAGCATCACGTCCGGCTCCATGCAGAGCGCCCGCGCGATGGCAACGCGCTGCTTCTGCCCGCCGGAGAGCTGATTGGGATATGACGCCGCGCGGTCGGCGAGGCCGACGCGGGCGAGCAGCTCCATAGCCTTCTTCTCCGCCTGCTCCTGCGGGATCTTCTTGAGCATCATGGGAGCGACGGTCAGATTCTTCAGGATCGTCATATGCGGGAAGAGGTTGAACTGCTGGAACACCATGCCCATCTTCTGCCGGTGCTTGTTCAGATCGATCTTCTTGTCCGTCAGATCGTCGCCTTCGAAGACGATGCTGCCGCCGTCCGGCTTTTCCAGGAGATTCAGGCAGCGGAGGAACGTGGATTTTCCCGACCCGGAGGGGCCGATCACGCAGACAACGTCCCCTTTGCTGATCTCCGCGTCGATGCCGCGGAGGACCTCGTTCCCTTCAAAGCTTTTGCGGAGGTTCTTAACGCTTATCATTCTTTGCCAGCCTCCTCTCAAACGCGCCGAGCAGCTTCGTCAGCACGACGACCAGCGCCAGATAAATGAGCGCCACCGACATCAGCGGGTTGACGGCGTCATAGGTATTGTTGCGGATCAGGTTGCCCGCGCGCGTCAGGTCGACCACGGCCACGTAGCCGGCGACCGCCGTCTCCTTCAAAAGGGCGATCAGCTCGTTGCCGATGGCCGGGAGAATATAGCGCATGGCCTGCGGAAAGACGACCACGCGCATGCCCTGCAGCCGGGACATGCCGAGGCTCCGCCCCGCTTCCATCTGCCCGCGGTCAACGGCGTTGATGCCGCTTCGGATCAGCTCCGCCATATAGGCCGCCGAGTTCAGGCCGAACGTAATGACGGCCACCGTGATCCCGTCCGCCGATTCCAGAACGATAAAATAAAAGATCAGCAGCAGCACGACCACCGGCACGCCGCGGATCACCGTAACATACAGATCGCACAGCCGCACCAGCGGCTTCATGGCGGGGACTTCCTCCCCGATATACTTCACCCCGGCGATCACCGTGCCGAGGACGATGCTGATCGCCAGAGCGCCCAGCGTAATGATCAGCGTATTTTTCAGGCCGTCAAACAGGAGCGAATAATAGCCCGTTTCAATAAAGGTCTCGTGCAGCTTTGCGAGCCACTGTGACATAAGCGCTTCTCCTTGCGTCGTTATGATTTCCGAATAACATGACTTCGGCATTCGGCAGCGGATCTGCTGCCGAATGCCGGATCATGGTCTCAAGCGTTCGATTTATTCTGCCGCATCGGGAGCGGTATAGGGTGCCTCGTACTTCTCGAAGATCTCGGCGACCGTGCCGTCTGCGAGAAGCTCCTGCAGCACGGCGTTGATCTGCTCCACGAGCTCCGTGTTGTCCTTGGCAAAGGCGAAGGCATAGGGCTCCGTCGTCATGGCCTCGGAGAGGATCACGAGCTTGTCGTCGTGCTCTTCGTTGTAGGCGGAGACCATGTCGGCCGCCGTCAGATCGTCGATGACCCAGGCATCGACCTTGCCCTTGACGAGCGCCATCTCGGCGTCATTGTTTGCCGCGAAGGAGCTGACCTTGTAATTTTCCGCCATGCAGAAGGATTCGGCCGTCGTGCCGGTCTGAACGGAGACCTTCTTGCCCTCGAGGTCCGCCTTGCCGGTGATGGCGCTGCCTTCCGTTACCACGATGGCCTGGGCGGCGAGGCAGTACGGATCCGTGAAGAGGGCATTCTTCTGGCGCTGCTCGGTCACGGAGATGCCGGACATGCCGACGTCGAACTTGCCGGCCTGCACGCCGGGAAGGACGGAGTCAAAATCCATCTGGACGAGCTCGAGCTCCATGCCGAGCTTCTCGCAGATCAGGTTCATCAGGTCGACCTCGATGCCGACGACCTCGCCGTTCTCGAGATTCTCAAACGGAGGGAAGTCCGGGCTGGTGGCGACGGTGAGCTTGTCCCCGTCCGCGAAAGCGGAGACGCAGGGGACGACCATCAGGACGGCCAGAAGCAATGCAAAAAACTTTTTCATGTTCATTTTCTCCTTTTTCATTTTCGTAAAAGCGGATCCCGATCAGAGCTTGCCCTGCTCGCGGAGCGCCTGGACCTTGGTCGGCAGGCCCCAGAGGTTGATGAAGCCGGCGGCCTGTGCCTGGTCATAGTCGCTCTCGCCGAAGGTGACGAGATTTTCGGAATAGAGGGAATACGGGGAGGTCATGCCGGCGGGGATGATGTTGCCCTTGTAGAGCTTGAGCTTCACGCTGCCGGTGACATACTTGTTGGCTTCGTTGGCAAAGGCCGTGAGGCATTCCTGCAGCGGGGAGTACCACTTGCCGTTGTAGATGAGATCCGCAAAGTCGACGGCGAGCTTCTGCTTTTCATGCAGCGTGTCCTTGTCGACCGTGATCATCTCGAGCTGCTGGTGGGCAAAGTAGAGGATCGTGCCGCCCGGCGTCTCGTAAACGCCGCGGTCCTTCATGCCGACGAGGCGGTTCTCTACGATGTCGATGATGCCGATGCCGTTGGCGCCGCCCACTTCGTTGAGCTTTTCAATGATCTTGGAGGCCTTCATCTTTTCGCCGTCAATCGCGACCGGGGCGCCGGCTTCGAAGTCGATGGTCACATAGGTGGGCTCGTCCGGAGCCTGGAACGGGGAGATGCCCATCTCCAGGAAGCCCGGCTTGTCATAGTCCGGCTCGTTGGCGGGATCCTCGAGGTCAAGGCCTTCGTGGCTCAGGTGCCAGAGGTTCTTGTCCTTGGAATAGTTGGTCTCGCGGGAGATCTTGAGGGGGACGTTGTGCGCCTCGGCATAGTCGATCTCTTCCTCGCGGCTCTTGATGCTCCACTCGCGCCAGGGAGCGATGATCTTCATATCCGGAGCGAAGCGCTTGATGGCCAGCTCGAAGCGGACCTGGTCGTTGCCCTTGCCGGTCGCGCCGTGGACAATGGCGTCTGCGCCCTCGGCCAGAGCGATCTCGGCGAGCTTCTTGCCGATGACCGGGCGGGCAAAGGCCGTGCCGAGGAGATAGGTCTCATACTTGGCGTCCATCTTCAGCGCCGGGATGATGACGTCGTCCACCATCTCGTCCGTGAGGTCGGCAATGATCAGCTTGGAGGCGCCGGTCTTCAGCGCCTTCTCTTCGAGCCCTTCGAGCTCGTCCGCCTGGCCGACGTTGCCGGCAACGGCGATGATCTCGGGGTCGTTGTAGTTTTCCTTCAGCCAGGGGATGATGATGGAGGTGTCCAGGCCGCCGGAGTAGGCAAGCACGACTTTCTTTATATCTTTCTTATTCATGTTCTTATTCCTTTCATTTTTCCGTGGAACATTTGAATTTTTATTCAGTTTTGCTTGGTTTGTGGGCCTATTATATGCATATTGCTGCATAAAGTCAAGCGGGAATTTTGCGGTTTCCCTCAAATTGTACACTTTTTCATTTTTCGCCCCGAATCGGCGCCGATTTTCCCGTTCTCTTGTCCAAATTGCCCATTCCCCTTTTCTCTTTACATTTCCCCGCGGACGGGATAAAATAAAGAGATCCTGCATTTTCTTTCCAATTTTTGCATGAACGGTGAATAATTATGATTCAGGTGGAACAGCTCTCCTATTCCTTTCCGCAAAAGGATCTCTATCACGACGTTTCCTTTTCGATCCTGCCCGGGCAGCACTGTGTGCTCTGCGGCAGCAACGGCACGGGAAAATCGACGCTTCTGGACATCCTCGTCCACACGGAGGACTATATTCTCCATCGCGGAAAGGTCGTCAAGGACCCCGCGTGCGTGATCGGGTATATCCCGCAGTATTTTGTGCACGACCGCGCCGCCGGGGAGACGGTCTTCGATCTTCTGGCCTCCGGCTATCGGCAGATGCAGGCGGAGCTGGACGCGCTCTGCGCCGAGATGGCCGGCGAGGCGGCCGATCCCTCCGTTTTTGACCGCTATCAGGCGGCGCTGGAAAAATTCGAGGCGGCGGACGGATACAATTATGAAAGCACGATCTCCCGGCAGCTGGCTCTGGCCGGGCTGCAGCACACGGCCGGGCTCCCGCTCTCCCAGATCAGCGGAGGCGAATACAAGCTCGTGCAGATCCTGCGCGCCATGCTCCTCTCCCCCGAGCTTCTGGTGCTGGACGAGCCCGACGCTTTTCTGGATTTTGAGAACATCGCCGGGCTCTCCCGCCTGATCAACGGCTTCCGGGGGGCCGTCCTCGCGGTGACGCACAACCGGTTTCTGCTCGCCAGCTGCTTTGACAAGGTGCTGCATCTGGAGGGCGAAGGCCTGCGGGAATACGACGGCAGCTATGCCGAATATCAGCTTTTTCTCATGCGCATGAAGGCGGAGAAGCAGACCTCCGCGCGGAAGGACGCCGAATGGATCGAGATCCAGGAGCAGCTGGTCGAAAAGCTGCGCGACGACGCGACCAAGGTCATCGACCCCTACCGCGGCAATCTGCTGCGCGCCCGCGTCTCCTATCTCGAGCGTCTGCATAAATGGAAGACGGAGGAGCCGTTCCTGGAGGTGCGGGAGGTCTCCATGGCCTTCCCCGCGGTTTCAGAGGAAGCGGAGGACGGGCGGGAATACGCGCTGAAGGCGGAGGACTTCCGCCTCGCTTTCTCGGACGCGCCCCTGCTCAAGCACGTGAGCTTTACCCTCGCCCCGCACGAAAAGCTCGCCCTCGTCGGCAAAAACGGCACCGGCAAGACGAGCCTTCTCCGCGCGATCGTACACGGGGCCTCCCCCGCCGTTTCGGTCGCGCCCGAAACCAAGATCGGTTTTCTCTCGCAGAACTATGAGGAGACGCTCCATATGGACCGGAGCATCCTGGACGAGCTCGAGGATCTCGGCCTGCCGGACCGCAGCAGCGTGGAGCAGTGCCTCCGGCCCTACTGTTTTGAGGCCGACGCGCTCGAGCAGACCATCGCCTCTCTCTCCGGGGGCGAGAAAAATCTCCTGCAGCTTGCCAAGCTCTCCCTCTCCGGCGCCGATCTCCTGATCCTCGACGAGCCCTCGAGCCATCTCGACCTCCCGTCGCAGCTGGCCCTGGAGAAGGCCATAAGGGAATATCGGGGCGCCGTGCTGATGGTGTCGCATGATTTTTATACGATCGTCAACTGCGCCGACGCCGTTCTCTACGCCGACGGCGGCACGATCCGCCGCATGAGCATGCGCGCCTTCCGGAAGATGTTCTACAGGCAGTATTTCAAAGCGGATTACCTCCTGCTCGAGCAGCAGAAGACGGAGCTGGAACTGCAGATTGCCGCGCGCCTGCGCCGAAACGATTCCTCCGGCGCGCTCGCGCTCTGCGACGCGCTCGAAGAGGTCCTTGCGAAAATGAAATAGCCGCCTTTGGCTTTCTTATTTTCCCCGGCCCCAGCGCTCGGCATGGACCTGATAGGTGTCGATCAGCGGGAGGAGGAGCAGCGCGCTGATGCCCGCCGTGAGCCCGCCGTTATAGAGGACGAAGCCTCCGTGCATGGCGCTCGTCGTCGTGCACATCACGGCGCTGATAAAGCCCGCCAGAATTCCCGCCTTCTTTCCGTATACGCCGGCAAAGGGGCAGAGGCCGGTCGCGAAGGCGATGCCGTTCATGTAGCCCTGCGTGGAGAGCGTCCAGGGGATCTCGCGCCCCTCCGCGAGGCAGATTCCCGACACCAGCAGGGAGAGCAGCGCGTAGCCGAGCAGCACGGGCCAGACGTTTTTCGGGTGCTGGCCGGAGGCGGAGAAGGTCATCGCGGCAAAGATGATGCCGCAGGTCGCCCCCGTGAAGCCCGCCCCGTCCGTCAGCGTCACGACGAGGGCGAAATACGCCGTCATCATCAACCCGTAAAAGCCGAGATTGATCCAGGTGAGGGCGATGCTGTACTTCCGCGGGAAGTTCGTCTTATAGCCGGAGTCCTGCAGGAGCTCGCCGTAGCCGCGGAGGCTGTGCCCGTTCAGGCTCCACCCGTAGATCACGCAGCCGCCGAAGAGCAGCAGGAAGAAGACGCAGCAGAACGCCATATAGGACTCGCCGTGGGCGGCGTAGTTCTCGTTTTCCAGCGGGACCGCCGCGGGGACTTCTCTTCCCATGGTCTTATACAGGAAGGAATAGATAAAAAGCCCCAGAAGCCCCGTCGCGAGGCCGCCGTTATAGAGATTGAAGCCCCGGTGGAGCTTCGAGGTCCCGGGCAGGAGGGGCGGCAGAACGAGCCCGACGAAAACGGCGAGCAGCACGCAGAGCAGCACGCTGAAGAGGTTGATCTGAAAGCTGCCGACCGTGAGCGGCACGTCGATGCTCACGGGATAGCGGAACAGCAGCTCGCTGAAGAAGGGCCCGAAGGACGTGATGAACATGGCCCAGTCCAGATTGTCGCGAAAGCGCAGCCTGTGCACCCGGCAGTAGAGCAGGAACCCCAGCATCGGCAGGAGCATGTTCACGAGATTCAGCCCGTAAAAGCAGTGCGCGATCACGAGGAAATACCCCGCCCAGACGTTCGGCTTGTGCTTGGCGCCCGGCAAAAGCAGCAGATGGGCGCAGACCGTGCCGCAGACGGCGGCATTGAGAAAGGCGGAGGCAAGGCTCCCGAGCTTAAAGTAGTCCGTCACCAGCGGGCAGGGCTCCGTCAGGATGGTGAGCCAGCCGGAGAGCACCTCGGCCGCGGATTCCCGCGTATAGACGGCCGCGGCAATGCAGCCCAGAAAAAGATCAAACGAGAAGAAAAAAGCGAGCCTGCGGATCGTCTGGTTGATCTCATGGCGCAGATCGATCTGCTCGTCAAACATATGGACCAAAGCAGTTCATCCCCCTGAAAGAAAATGCCTGCGCATTATACTATAGGCGGGGAAAAAATGCCACAGGAAATTTTCCTGCGGCATTTTCTTTGGTTTATATCGGGATGATATAGGTGTCGCTCCATTTAGGAGGCCATCGTAAACTGGCTGTTATACAGCTCGGCGTATTTTCCGCCCTTTGCCATCAGCTCGTCATGGTTGCCCAGCTCCTTGATGTCACCGTCCTGCATGTAGATGATCATGTCCGCGTCGCGGATCGTGGAAAGACGATGGGCAATGACAAAGCTCGTTCTGCCCTTTGTCAGGGAATCCATGGCGCGCTGGATCTGCAGCTCGGTGCGGGTATCGACGGAGGAGGTCGCCTCGTCCAGGATCAGCATCGGCGCATCCTCCACCATGGCGCGGGCAATGGTCA
>R19__coassemble_169_pt1 | contig 35906 bp, 28 predicted proteins | sample R19__metabat2_high_PE_006 | metagenome-assembled genome bin R19 | reverse complement strand
GCAGCCGCCCGTACCGTAGGTGATCTGCTCTGCGCCAACCGCCTCCTGCGGCTGAAGGGAGTACAGAAAGGCTTCCAGGCGCGTAATTACGCCGACTTTTGAGGTGTGCTCGTCCACTTCCAGATGCAGATACTCCCTCCCCTGCATCTCATGGAGGAAGAAATGCTGGATCGCCGTGTCCGGGCCGCAGCCATGGTTGGTGATATAGATGGGATACATGTTTTTGTGCGCTTTTACGAGCTTCAGGCTGGTCAGGATATGCTGCCCGAAGGGCCAGTAGAGATCCGGATAATCGTGCTCCACGTGCATGACCGAGGCCTCAAGGTGCTCCAGGTGGATCACTCTGCAGCCGATCGCGTTCAGATGCTCCTCAATGCCCATGTTCAGCACGGGATCTATGATGTTGTAGACCCGTGAGATCAGGACAAAGATCGGCTCGTCGCCCTCCAGGCTCTCCTTCCCGATGGCTTCCAGCCGCTCCGCGTGTGCCACCAGCTTTGCAAATGCCGATGCCGCCGCAGGCAGCATTCTTGCCCGCGGAACGCCGATCTGCGGTCCTATGGAAAGAATGCTCTCCAGCATGTATTTTTTGCCGAACTGCAGAGACAGCTCGGGCATGATCAGCTTTACGCCGCGTTCTTTAAAGTGGAACGCCTGTTCCATCAGGAGAGGAGACGTCTGCATGTACATGCAGGCATAGTCCTTGCGTGCGACCGAACCCTCATGCTTTATGGTGTAGAGCCTCGGCAGCACGATGATCTCCGCGCCTTCTTCCAGGAGCCACGCGATGTGGCCATAGATCAGCTTTATGGGATAACAGGTCTCGGCAGTGCAGTACTGCTGCGATTTCCGGATGATATCCTCGTTGGAAAGGGGCGAGAGCAGCACGTCAAAGCCAAGGTTGGAAAACAGCGCATTGAAAAGCGGAAACATCTTATGCAGGAAAATGACTCTCGGGATGCCGACGATCTTCCTTTTCCCGTCAAAGCCTGGTTTTTTATAATCCCGCAGATAGGATTCCTCGCTTTTTTCCAGCAGGACCCGGTTCAGCATGCGGTTTTTCTCCGCGTCAAACACGAGCCTGCTGCGGTGCATCAGAAGGCTTGCCGCCCCCATGGCGCCTGTGACCGAGAAGTAGGGCGACACACGCACCTCTTTTCCCGTGATCGCACGGAATGCGCACACGACCGCACGATTATAGGCAATGCCCCCCTGGATGGCAATATTTTTTCCTATGGGCTTTCGGTTTACCACGCGGAACAGATAGTTGGAAGCGATGGCATAGGCAAGGCCCGCGCACACGTCCTCCAGCGAATGTCCGGACGCGAGCGTCTGATTCACGCTGCCCTCAATAAATACCGTGCAGCGGTTGCCGAGCCGGCAGGGGTGCTCCGCGCGCAGAGCATACTGTGTGAACTCGTCCATGCCGATCCCGAGCTTGGCGATCTGCTCCTCGAGGAACGCCCCCGTTCCGGCAGCGCAGACCTTGTTCATCTCGAAATCCGTCATTTTTCCGTCGCGGCAGGACATGTATTTTGAGTCCTGCCCGCCGATCTCAAATACCGTGTCCGTATCGGGGTTGGATATGAGCGCGCCCTGCGTCTGCGCAGTGATCTCGTTCATGACGAGGTCGGCGCCGATCTCTTTGCCGATATATTCGCGGCCCGAGCCGGTCACGCAGATGCGGCAGCTCTTGCTTCCGGATACGGCGGCATGCAGCTTTTCCAGCTCTGCGCGTACGATATCCAGCGGTCGGCCGAGCGTTTTGACGTAGCTGTAATAAATCACCTGCTGCTTTTGATTGAGCAGGACAAGATTAATGCTCGTGGAGCCGACGTCGATGCCGAGGAAGGTATCCTCGCCGGGAATGAGCGGCACGGTGGAAAATTCCGGCGAGTCGGCGTCGGTAATATAAGTGGAAAGCGGAGGCAGACAGTCATCGTCCGCTGCGGCAGTTTTACGGGATACGGTTTCCGCAAGCGCGGCAAGCGTCGTCTCCTCGCCGTGTCGGCCGGCCATAAGCGCCGCGCCGAGAGCGCCGTGAAAGGCGGAATTTTCATCGAGAACGATATCCTCGTCCCCGAGTGCGAGCAATTCCTTCAGCGCCTTGACCACGCCCGCGTTTTTCATAACTCCGCCGGCGAGAAACACGGGCGTCTCCGGCCGGCGGTTGCCGAGTATGCTGCTTTTGAAATTTCGGACCAGCGCGTAGCACAGGCCAAGCAGAATATCAGCCGTCGGCACGCCCTCCTGCATGCGGTGGATCATGTCGGTTTTGGAGAAAACACTGCAGCGGCCGGCAATGTTCGGGACCGTCTTCGCTCCGACCACGACGGAAGAAATGTCTTCCAGCGAAAGCTGAAGTCTTGACGCCTGTTCTTCGAAAAAGGCGCCCGTGCCCGCAGAGCAATTGGAATTCTTCCGGATCTCGTAATGCGTGCCGTCAGGTCTGCAGGCATACATGGTCCTCTGCGCGCCGAGCAGAATGGCCGAAGCCGCGCGGGGCTCAAAGCGCGTGAGCGCTTCGGTGAGAGCGGACTGCTCCGATCTGAGCGCCGTCTGCGGGAGATTGAGCAAATGCGCCATGCTGCCGACTGCGCACACGGGCAGCTTTTCCTCCGCCGGGCAGGACAGAGCTGCTGCGGCCTCGTTTATCATGCTCACAGCGGTTTCTTTTATTTTCTTGTTGTGCGCCCGCTCCGACTTGTACAGGATCTCCCCCTCGGGGGACAAGACCGCGAGCTGAATGCTGTATGCTCCCGCGTCAATTCCGATCGTATTTCCTTTCATAAGCATCCTCACCTGTTTCTGTCATTCAGTTTGTTAGGTTTCGCTAACTGTTTTATATTAGCATGAGCTTACTCAAAAATCAACTTCTGTTTAAAAACCGGAGAGAAAAATTATTCATTAAAAATTCATTTTTTCATTGACAGGCTGCGAAGATGTGTGTATGATATGCGGGCAACAAATAAATATGCGAAAATAGAGGCGCGGGGCTTATCAGTACCTGCCGGGAGGTTCAGGAGACCTTGGAACGGCAGAGAAAGGAAGCTTCGCCGAAACGGCCGGTTTTCCTGGAGCCGGCGAGTTGGGGTACAGTCGAACAGGCTGTGCACTCTCACTTGAACCAAGTGGAGGGGCTATTCGCTTCGATGTCTTTTGAAGCAGTCGGTGTCTTCCACCGGCTGTTTTTTCTTTGTTTTCGCGAGAAAAAAGGAGAGAAAAAATGATCAACTTTCTGAACTGGCTCGACGGTATGCTTTGGGGCATTCCGCTCATCGCCCTCATGGTAGTCACCGGATTGTATTTCACCATCCGGTCCGGCGCCTTCCAGTTTGCCCACTTCGGCTGGATCTGGAAGCACACGGCCGGCCGTCTGTTCGGTAAAAACGGCGGCGACATCCGCAATGCGGGCAACTCCATTTCCCCGTTCCAGGCGATCTGCACCGCCGTCGGCGGTACGGTCGGCTTCGGCAACATCGCCGGCGTTGCCACGGCCGTCGCGGCCGGCGGTCCCGGCGCCATTCTCTGGATGTGGCTGACCGCCTGCCTTGGCATGATCCTGAAGCAGGTCGAGGTCACGCTCGGCGTCTATTACCGCTCCACGAGCAAGGACGGCACCCATGTCGGCGGCCCGACCTATTACATGGCAAAGGGCCTCGGCGAGGAGCGCCACTGGGGCAAGCTCTGGCTGATTCCCGGCATCATCTTCTCGGTCGGCATTTTCTCCACCTGGTTCGTCACTTCCTCGACGCTGACTGCGTCTCAGGTCGTTGCCGGTGCGTTCAGCATCGGCTCGAACACCGGCATTATCTGCGTCGGTATCTTCATGGTCGTCATCACTTACCTGGTCACGATCGGCGGGACGAAGAAGATCGCCAATGTGTTCTCCACGCTCGTTCCGTTCATGTCCCTGCTTTACATCGTTATGGGCCTGCTGATCATTCTGGTCAACATCACCCGCGTTCCTGCCGCCTTTGCTTCCATCTTCTCCAACGCCTTCACCGGCACCGCTGCCATGGGCGGCTTCGCCGGCGCCACTGTTTCCGCGATGATCCGCACCGGTATGGCCCGTGCCGTTTACAGCAACGAAGCCGGCTGGGGTACTTCTCCTATGATCCACGGCTCCGCGGAGACCCCGCACCCGGTCGAGCAGGGCCTCTGGGGCAGCTTCGAAGTTTTCTTTGACACCTTCGTTGTCTGCAGCATCACTGCCCTCTCCGTGATCCTTTCCGGCTGCTGGACCGACGGCACTAACGGCGGTACTCTGGCTCTGACCTCCTTCTCCGCCAGCCTCGGCTCCATCGGCGGCTACCTGCTCGCCATCATCATGATCATCTTCACCGTCACCACCTCCGGCGGCTGGATCACCTATTACTTCGCTATTCTGGATCACGTCTTCCCGAACAAGAGCACCAAGAGCGCAAAGATCATCTACAACTTCTTCTACATCACCCGCGGCATCCCCGGCTTCCTTTGGCTGGTCTATCTGGTGCTCACCAACAATCAGGGCTTCATCTGGACGATCGTGGACATCACCTCCGCAATTCCGACCTTTGTCAACGTATTTGTGATCCTGATTCTGAGCGGCCAGTACTTCAAGCTTCTGAAGGACTACAAGGCCCGCTATATGGGGCAGGGCAAGGTCGATCCAAATGCCGTTCTCTTCTATGAGGACAAGGCGTAAAGAAAGGCTGTATTTTGAAAACGGTTTATTATAACGGTCTGGTTTATACCGGCGAGCTTCCGCTGGTTACCGCTTTTGCGGTAGAAGACGGGAAATTTGTATTCGCAGGGAATGACGCGCAGGCGCGTTCCCTGCTCTCCGCCGGCGGCGAGGCGGTGGATCTGGAAGGCAAATTTGTTTGCTGCGGCTTCAATGACAGCCACATGCATCTGCTCAATTACGGGCAGTCTCTGCTCTGCGCCCAGCTGGCCGCCCATACCCAGACGCTGCAGGATCTGATCGCATATACAAAGGCTTTCGAAGCGCAGCACCCGCACACCGGCGGCGCCTGGCTGACCGGCCGTGGCTGGAACCATGATTATTTCACGGATGTGAAGCGCCTGCCCAACCGCTATGACCTGGACGAGATCTCCCGCGAGGTCCCCATCTGTCTGGTCCGCTGCTGCGGCCATTGCCTGGTCGTGAACAGCAAGGCTCTGGAGCTCATTGGAGTTACGGCGGAGACCCCGCAGCCCGAAGGCGGCGCGATCGGCATCGACCATGGAGAGCCCAACGGCCTTTTCTTTGACAACGCCATGCAGCTGGCCTATTCCGCCATTCCTCTGCCCACCAAGGAAGAGCTGAAGGAAATGATCCGTGTCAGCTGCAAAGCGCTGAACAGCTATGGCGTGACCTCCAGCCAGACCGACGATTACTGCGTCTTTCGTTCCGTCCCCTGGCAGACCGTCAAGGCAGCCTTTGAGGAGCTGGAGCGCTCCGGCGAGCTGAGCGTGCGCGTCTATGAGCAGAGCAACTTCACAAGCCTTGAAACGCTGCAGGAATTTGTGGAAGCCGGCAACGTCACCGGCACCGGTTCGGACCGGTTCAAGACCGGACCTCTGAAGATGCTGGGCGACGGCTCTCTCGGGGCCCGCACTGCTTTCCTCTCCGGGCCTTATGCCGACGATTCCTCCACCTGCGGCTTCCCCGTGTTCTCGCAGGAAACGATGAACGACATGGTCGGTTATGCCAATGCCCATGGAATGCAGGTAGCCATTCACGCAATTGGCGATGCCTGCCTGGATTATGTCCTCAACGCAATTGAAAAAGCCCTGCAGGAACACCCGCGGGCGGACCACCGGCACGGCGTCGTTCATTGCCAGATCTCCCGCGCCGACCAGCTGCAGCGCATCATCGACCTGAAGCTGCATGTTTACGCGCAGGCGATCTTCCTGGATTACGACAATCACATGGTGGAAGCGCGTGTCGGCAAAGATCGGGCCTCCACCAGCTACAGCTGGAAAACGCTGATGAAAGGCGGAGTATCCGTCAGCAACGGCACGGACTGCCCGGTCGAGCTGCCGGATGTCATGGCCTGCATGCAGTGCGCCGTAACGCGCACCACGCTGCGCGATCACGTCGGGCCCTATCTGCCGGATCAGGCCTTCACTGTGCAGGAAGCGATCGACAGCTATACCATCCGCGGTGCCGAAGCCAGCTTCGAAGAGAACTGCAAGGGGCTCATCAAGCCCGGCTATCTGGCCGACTTTGTTATTCTGGATCACAACCTCTTTGAAACTGCTCCCGAGCAGATCAAGGACGTAAAGGTGCTTGCCACCTATCTTGCCGGAGAGCAGGTCTACCGGGCTTAAAGCAGGCGCCGCCCGGCAAAATTTTCAACCGAAAAAAGCACAGTCCGTTTACGGCGTTCCGGCCGATCACGGACTGTGCTTCTTTTTTATTTATTGCCCCATGCCGCAATCGCTCTGCGGCACACGGCCTCAATATCCGCCCTTGCAGCTTTGCATTCCTTTGGATTGGTCTTTTCTACGGCCCACATCTTGCGGAAAAGGAATTGGGAAACAAGCGGAAAGGCTTTTTTCACCATCGTCGTTGGGAATTGATAGTGCGAGCAGACGGGATAAACGTGCATCTCGGTTCCGTATGGATAATTTGCTTCCTTCAGGCGTTTTTCCATTCTTCTTACCATGTCTCCGCTGTTGCAGCCCACATCTGTGTCCGAGCCGAACGCACAGATCAGCGCATGGGAATTTTCGATCGGATGCAGCGCTTCTTCAAAGCCGGGAAGCGACTCATAGTATCTGCAAAGCTCCAGCGTATTCGTGAAGTTGCCCTCGGCATCCTTCTCCATCATTTTTGCAAAGGCTTCGTCGGAAAGCCCGGTCGGAGAGTACGGCACCGGCTTGCCCTGCCAGGAGAGCATGGAAAAGCCGACAGCAGGGCTCATTCCGAGGCCGCCCTTTGTTTTCCCGACATAGATGCCTTCGGTGTTGTAGTCCTCAGTCGCGAAGGACAGCACGAGCGTGATCTCCGGAATTCGGCTTGCCGCCGCGAGCGAAACAAGAGCCGTCGTGGAGGCCCCTGCGATCCCAACGCGGTCGCTGCCGTTATTCAGCAGCCAGCGCGCGATATCCTGTATCTTTTCCAGGGGAAAGTCATGCCAGCCGTCATATTTTCCGCTGCCGAGGACCGGCACAAAGGTTGCCGCATTGCACTCGAACTCATGCATGGTCTTCACTGCTGCCTGAAAGAGCGGGCTGTTGTCCGATGCGCCGCCGAGCGCAACGATGACCGTCTTGCGCGTTTCCTTTTTGCAGGGCCAGTAGGTCCAGCGAAAATCCGAGGTTTCTATGACCTGTTTCTTCATTTTGCGATCCGTCCTTTATTTAAAGCCCTTGCCCTGCGTAAATACGGGCGGCCAGTATTCCATGGCCGGCGAACCAAGCTTCACCTTGAAATCGCAGAAGTCGCCGTCTTCAAAACAGGTATGCTCTCTGTAAAGCGGAACGCCGAGCACGCCATACATGACATAGTCCAGATTGCAGAGGTACGGCATATACTCCTCATAACCGCGTGCCTTTGCAAAATTGCTCAGCGGGCAGACGAGGTTATGATAGCTAAAATCATAGCCCTCCTCCGGCGGGATCACGGTCTTCGTCTCAAAGCTGCCGGGGTTCGCCTTCGCGTTCTCGGCATTTGCAGCGTCCTTTTTCCGGAACATTCGGTTCAAAAGAGCGGGAGACGTGAAAATTTTATGCATCAGCGCCCTCACCGGGGCCGGCATAGCAAGCGTATAACGCTCATAAGAAAGCGCCATCAGATGCCCGATCTCCTCCAGCGAAACGCCATATTTTTTCAGCGTCTCTCCCATGGCGACAAAACCAAAGGAGCCCGTGAGATTTTTGGTTCCGGAAGCGCCGTCGCCGCCGATGTAGGGAAAATATTCCAGCATGTTTTCCTCATAGTACTGCCATATCTCATCTCTGAGGCTGCTCCAGTCCTTTCCCGTAAGCCCGCAAAGTTCCCCTTTGATATGGCCCAGATATTTTTCGTTCGCTTTTCTTATCTTGCCTGCGCTTTTTTTATAATATTCATGCATCGGATCCACCTCTGTCCTTCAATTTGTTTCTTCTATGAATGCAGTAAACTCACTTCTCTGTACGCATGCCGCTTGTCTCTGTTGGGATCTGCAAATTGTTAGATTCCGCTAACTATATTATATTAGCACAGGCTTACTCAAAAATCCACTTCTGATTAAAAAAAGAACGGATCTTTCTTCCGTTGCTCTGCCGAAGGCTCGTGCTTGTTTGGTCAAATATTTTATGATATGATAAATTCAGCTATTTTTTGGAGGTGTCTTCATGGATAACGCATTGTTTTTAAATAACGGCATTCGGCTGCGCTGGATCAACACGGCCGGATTTGAGATTGAGCTTTCCAACGGAAAGCATGTTCTGCTCGATCCGTTTCTCTCCGGAAATGTCAAAGGGCTCCAGTGCTGGCCCTTGTCCATCGATGAGATCTCGCGATGCGACTATCTTCTTCTCAGCCACATCCATTTCGACCATGCGCAGGACGTGGGCGCCATCCAGAGGAAATTTCCCGGCACCTATCTCTTCGTTCCTGCCCTTTCCGCAGATCCGCTCTGCCAGGAGCAGGATCTGGACTGTGCGCGGCTGTTTCCCGTGCACAACGGCGACACGTTTGCCTTTGATGATCTGACCATCCGTGTTTTCACCGGGCGCCACACCGAATCTCCCCGCGGTTACCGCCCGAGCGGAAAAGATTTCGTCCGAAAGGACGGGACGCAGGACCGCATGATGTGGTTCGGAAATCTGGAGCTGGTCAACTATCTCCTCACGACCGCCGATGGAACGCGCATTCTCGTTTGGGCCGGCATGACCTCGCCGGACCAGCTGCGTCTCTTTGCCGGCATTCAGCCGAACATTGCGCTTATGCATGTCAGCCCCAAGCAGGATTTTGAAGAATTCTCTGCGCTGACTGCCGCCATGGGAGCCCAAGTCATCATTCCGCATCACTATGACTGCACGGAAAAGCTGTTTGAAGCAATTCCGGATGCGATGAACGACATGAGCGAAGAAAACCGCAGCCGGTTTATATCCGACGGGAAATTTTCCTTCCCCAGGTACATGGCCGCTTTGGAGGACGCCTGCCGCAAACGTAATCCCGGCGCCTCCCTTCTTATGCCGGAACATCACAAGTGGTACCGCTTCGGCTTCTGCTATGCCGGCCCGGAAGAATCGTAATTCTGCAAAGATCTGTATAAACGACAGCAGGAGCAGTTCTTTTGAGAACGGCTCCTGCTGCTTTGCTCTCATCTCAACTGATTCCTTGCAGGGAATCAGTAATAAAAAAATCAGTTTTCCTACCCAGCTGAGATTGACATCCATTTCAAAAGCGATTATTATTTTCCCGTCAAATGAAACTGCCGGAGGAAGAGCCGTATGCAGATTGTGCTGAAACATCTCACGAAAAAATTTGAGGATGCCGTTGCCGTTGACGGTCTTGATCTGACCTTTGAAGACGGAGAACTGACCGGTCTTCTCGGGCCTTCCGGCTGCGGGAAGTCAACGACGCTTTATATGCTTGCGGGCCTGGAGGCCGTTACCGAAGGCGAGATCTGGTTTGGTGACCGAAATGTCACGACTTTGATGCCGGAAGAGCGGAACATCGGGCTCGTTTTTCAAAATTACGCACTCTATCCGCATATGACGGTTGCAGACAATATTGCCTTCCCCCTCACAAACATTAAAAAAGCGGATACCGGGAAGCGCTATACCCGTGCTGAGATCCGCTCCGAGGTGGAACAGGTTGCGAAACTGGTTCAGATTGAGGATTATCTCAAGCGCAAACCCGGCCAGCTTTCCGGCGGACAGCAACAGCGTGTGGCCATTGCACGCGCGCTTATTAAGAAACCGGGAGTTCTGCTTCTCGATGAGCCTCTCAGCAATCTCGATGCTCGGCTCCGTATGGAAATGCGTCAGGAGATCCGCAGAATCCAGCAGGAGACAAAGGTCACAACGATCTTCGTCACGCACGACCAGGAAGAAGCAATGAGCATCACGGACAAGATCGTCCTGATGAAAAAAGGTGTTGTGCAGCAGATTGCCCCCGCGCATGAAATGTACATGAAGCCCTGCAATGAGTTTGTCGCCTCCTTCCTTGGAAATCCGCCGATCTCCTACCTGGAAGTTTCTTTGAAAGGCGGAACTCCCGCCCTTGCTGACGGGACAAGGCTTCCCGTTTCTCTTCCCGCTGCCGAAGGAGAATATCGTCTCGGTATTCGGCCGGAAGCTTGGGTTCCTGCCGACGGTCTTGAAATTCATTTGGACGCCGTCGAACAGCGCGGTCAGAATCAGGTCGTTTCCTTCCGCCTCAGCAATACCAAAATCACAGCGCTGGTTGACGCCTCTCACTACATTTCCTCCGGAGACTCCATGTCATTCTCCCTGCGTCCGGAGCGGTGCTACCTCTTTGATAAAGAGACGGGAGTGCGGGTCGAATGAAAAAGAAAGAAAAGAAATATCGCCTGCGGACCGCAAAGAATGGCCAGCTTCTGATCCGCACGCCAAAAGCCTGGCTCTATCTGCTTCCTCCGCTGGTTGTTTTTATCGGCTTTGTTTTCTACCCCATGCTTGCCGTTCTCCGTACTGCCTTTTATGAAAAATACGTCTATATCATCTCCAAGGGTACCGGCTTCGGTCTCGCCAGCTTTCAGCATGTTCTGCAGGATCCGGTTTTTTGGATTGCCTGCAAGAACACCGGCATTCTCATTCTGGTTGCCCTGCCGTCTACTGTGATTCTCTCCCTTGCTATCGCTTTGATGATCAATTCCATTAAGCGGTTCCAAGGCTTTTTCCAGACGCTGTTCTTCACCCCGTATGTCACATCCACCGTTGCTGTCGGTACAGTATTCTATACGCTTTTCCACAGTCAGTCCGGCTATATCAACTATTTTCTGAGCCTTTTCGGCATTGACCCGGTCGCCTGGCTGACGGATACAAAGATGATGATCTGGGCGCTGTGCATCTTCTGCATTTGGAATGGTCTCGCTTTCAAAATTGTTCTGTTCCTTGCCGGACTTCAGAAGATCGACAAGCAAGTCTATAAAGCGGCTCAAGTCGACGGAGCCGGCCCGTGGAAAACTCTTTTCAAGATCACGCTTCCGCTTCTGAGCCCGACTTTCTGGATGGTGATCATTGTTTCCGTCATCTACGTTGCCCGGACCTACAACGAGGTCTTTGCACTATTCACTTCCGTCAATGCGCAGACGGCCGGATCCGGCAACAATGCCATCACGATTGCGTATTATATCTACTATTATTTCTTTGTGCGCGGCGAGGTCAACTATGCGGCAGCAGCTGCTGTGTTCTTCCTCCTTGTCATCATGACGCTTACCGTCCTTCAGCGCGTGATCTCCCGCAAATTCGTGCATTACTACTGAGCGGAGGGAGGAACGAATATGAAGATCAAAGACACAAGAAGCAGGATCTTGAACGCGCTCAAGTATCTTGTGCTGATAGCAGGTGGATTCGTGCTGTTTTTCCCGTTCATTTACATGGTTCTCTCCTCTTTGAAGACTGCCTATGAATCGACTGCAATTCCTCCGGTCTGGTTCCCGGAGAAGCTGCAGTGGGAAAACTATTCCTACGCCTGGAGCGTCAAGCCCTTCCTGACTTACTACCGCAACACCCTGATCGTCTGCGCGATTACGGTAGCAGGCACGCTCATTTTCTCAATTCTGGGTGCCTTCGCATTCACGGTCTACGATTTCCCTTGCAAAAATGTGCTGTTCATTCTCTTTATGCTGACCATGATGGTTCCGGAAGAAATGCTCATCATTCAGAACTACGAGACCATTGCCGACCTTGGTCTTCTGGATACCTTTATCGGCATTGCTCTGCCTTCCCTGGCAAACGGCTTTTATATTTTCATGCTGCGGGAATATTTCATGCAGATGCCGTCTTCCCTTTTCAAAAGCGCCAAGATCGATCACTGCTCCGACATGAAGTTTCTCTGGCGCATCATGGTCCCCATGAACAAAAATGCAATTTTCACGATTGCGATTCTCTCCTTTATCGGAGAATGGAACGCCTTTATGTGGCCAAATATGGTTACGCGCAGCGATGCGCACCGCGTCATTACCTCCGGCCTTATGACTTTCCGCAATCAGGCCTCCACGAATTATCATTATCTCATGGCAGCCTCCTGCATCACTGTCCTCCCCATGATTCTCTTTTATATCGTCTTCCACAAGAAGATCATTGCGGGAGTAGCAAACGGCGGCATTAAGGGCTGATGCCCATTAATGTAATATATTTTTTAGAAAGAGGAACCCAACATGAAGAGACTCCTTGCAATTCTCCTCGCAGCAATGATGCTCTGCTCTGTTCTGGCAGTCAGCGCTGCCGCAGACGATGCCATCGTTGAAATCACGGACCCCATCACCATCACCTTCTGGGAAATGCTTGACAACGAGACCTATGATGCAGACCTTCAGGGCGTAGTCGATGCCTTCAATGCCGGCATCGGTGCCGATCTCGGCATTACCGTTGACATGCAGGTCATTTCCGGCGGCACGGCCACCATGGAAACACAGCTGATTGCCGCGATCCGCGCCGGCGCCGGTGTCCCGAACGTTGTCATGACGGAAGCCACCTATGTTCCGGACTATCTGATGGCCGACTGCATCGTTGATCTCACCCCGTATATTGAAAGTGAAGAATACGGCCTGGATCTCAGCGACTACTATGATTTCTTTGTTGATCTCGGTTCTTCCTATACGGAAGAAGGCACCTACACTCTCCCTGCTTATGTTTCCGGCGAAGTTATGTACTACAACGTGACCTTCTTTGAGGAAAACGGCCTCACCGTTCCTACCACCTGGGACGAAATGGTCGAGACCTGCACCAAGATCACTGAAATCACCGGCCGTCCTGCCTTCGGTTGGGACGATTCCTTCAAGACCTTTACTACGCTCATCTCTCAGGCGGGTGCCGGATATACCGACGCAGAAGGAAACATTCTCTTCGGCGGCGACAATCTCCAGACTGCCATCGATGCCGTTCAGTGGTACAAGGATCAGATCGATGCCGGTATCTTCCGCACGCCGGGTGAGGACTATTACTTCTCCGGCCCGTTCGGCCGCGGCGATGTCCAGCTCTACATCGGTTCCGGCAACGAGGCTCAGTGGATCCAGTACAAGATTCCCGAAGGCACCACGATGGAGTGGGCCTGCGCCCCGATTCCCCAGGGCAAAGACGGTTGGACCGGCGATGCTGCCGACTATTCCGAGAACTTTGTCTATGCCATTATGGACGTAAACGATGACGCTCAGGCAAAGATGGCTTCCTGGATCTTCCTGCAGTATCTGGAGCAGCCGGAGAACGTCTTTGCCGTCACGACCTCTGACGCCTTCATGCCGTACCTCAAGTCCGTCGGCGAGAGCGAAGAGTGGAACGCAGCTGCCGGAACGGCACAGAAGGCCGAGCTTGCCCAGGCGGATGCCTTCTATACCTATGCCGGCTTTGACGGTGCTTCCGTTCTCCGCAGCGATGCCACCCTGGCAATTCAGAATATCCTCGACAACGGCGCCGATGCAGCCGAAACGATCACGGCCCTTGCTGCCAATTATTGATTCCCTCTAATATAATCATTGTACAGAAGGAGGGCATTTGCCCTCCTTCTCATTTGAGAAAGGACAATTTCTATGGCTGAATACTACGACCCTTGGGCCTATACCAAAACCAAACACGGTCTCCCTGCGGACCAGGTAATTTCTGCCCTCCAGAAGTGCATCCGCCGCGGCGATGAATATACGGCCATGCGGATGGCTTATGAGCTCTATGTTACGTCCCCTGCTCACGAAGAAAAAATGTGGACCCGTCTTCTCGTCATTCCAATTGAAGACATCGGCTTTGGCGATCCGAATGCCTGCGTCATCGTAAAAACGTGCAATGAACTCCGCAAGGAATTCGCTTATGGCGATGGCGACCGCGCAATTTTCTTCATTTTTGCTATTCGTTACCTCTGCAAATGCAAGAAAGAACGTTCTTCCGACCACATCAAGAACATTATCATGAAAGAGAACGAAAAAGGCTTTGTTCCCGAAGTTCCGGAATGGACCATGGATATGCACACGAACAAGGGCCGCTTTGAGCTTGGCCGCGACGTCTTCTACTTTCTCGATGAGGCCTCCAAGGTCTCCCCTGTCTGGGAAGGATACGACGATTCCTATCGTCAGGAACTTTACCGTATCTGCAAGGAAGAAGCAGAAAAAGAATAACCCGGATAAAAAGGGGCCGCCTCAAAACATTCTTTTCGTTTTGAGGCGGTCCTTTTCCGTGAGAATATCCTTGGTTTCTCCCTAATTATTCATGAATGACCCACTCATCCCGCAGAAACTCCAGCGTATCTGCCCACATCCTGGCGCGGCTGGCATTGCACTCTTTTGCGCGGCGGCGCTCCACTTGGAACATACTGCTGGTCATGGGGCGCAGCGGGCAGGCGTAGTGGCTGAGGGGAGAATAGCTGTTGTGGCGGTAAGGATACGGGAAGTTATGCTGCTTCAGGCGCTTCACGACCTCTTCGCAGGTCCAGTCAGAGGGCACCATCACATCTTCCTTTCCGGAAATAAGCAGCACCGGGCCGTGAATATTTTCCACGCGAATGTCGGCCTCTTCCAAATGCGGCTTGCCCAGCACCTCGCGATAGAAAAACAGCATGTCCGGTTCCCGGTTTCGCAGGAAGCTTTTTTTCATTTGGCGGACGATGGCATCCATTTCTTTTTTCGTGCTGCCGGCCATTATGCAAGGCACAGGCTTCCCGTTTTGGGAAAAGGGAGATCCGCTGCACATGTGCAGACCGCCGTTAAAGCTGCCGCACTGAGTCACAATATGCACCGGCGAGCTGGCTACGACGCATTCGATCTCCGGGAACAGGCTGCCGCAGAGCAGCGAATATTCCCCTCCCAGGGAAATGCCCCATACGCCCACATGGACCTGCTTGCTGTTCCGCAGCCAGTTTACGGCATTCTGCATGTATTCCACCGGACACAGCAGCGGATCCTTCCCCGCTCCCGGAACATTAAAATACCCCAGAGCAAGCACCGGCATCCCGGCGTCCACAAAATATCCGGCACCAAGCTTGGCCAGCAGAAAGCTGCCGTCGCTTCCGGTGCAGATGACCATGCTCTTTCCTGGAAACCGGATCTCTGCCGGCTCATAATAAAATCCGTAAAAGCCATCCTTTTCGATGGAGAAGGTCTGCGTCGGTTCATATTTCGGTTTGGGTCTCAGCATAGTTGGCCTCCTTTATGTATGTTAGCTGTGGCTAACACAGCTTTATTATAGCACCCTCCCCGGGAAAATCAATATACCGGGTCTCTTTTTTGAGACCCGGTATTTTGTTCATTCAGCTTTTCTATTTTTGCCCATTTTACTGATATAACGAAAGAAAACAGAAAAGGCGATCACGGCAAAGATTCCGTCGGCAAGCGGGCCGGCACAGAGAACTCCCTGAAGGCCAAACATCCGGGGCAGGATGCAAAGCAGTATGGGGAGGATTACGAGTTGCCTTGACGCAGACAGAACTATGCTCATAAGAGGTTTGCCCTGGGCGGAGAAAAAGCCTCCTATTCCCACAGTAAGTCCCTGAAAACATACAAGCATCAGATATATGCGGAAAAAGCTTGCGGCAAAAGCATAGTATGCATCTGTGCCCTCACCGAAAAGTTTTGTTATCTGCACCGGAACGAGTTGGTAGAGAAGGGTCACAGCAAGACCGGATGCCACAACCAGCGAGACTACCGTAATGCCTGCCTTCCGCACTCTGGCATAATTCTTTCTGCCGAAGTTATAGCTTATGATAGGCTGGCTGCCGTTGGCAAGCCCGGTAAACAATGCAGAAGCCAAGGTGTTCACCTTATTCGCCACACCTGCAGCGGCAAGTGTGATCTCACTGCCGTAAGCCGACAGCGCACCATAACCTTTCAAGGCGTTGTTCAGCAGAATCTGTACAAGCGCTTGGGAAAGAAAATTGATAGCAGGCCCGGCCCCCAGTTTTATTATATCGCAATAAACATGAACGGAGGGCACGTAATCCCTTATGGAAAGCTTTACTGCGGAAAATCTGCGAAGAAGATAGTGCATAACGATTCCCGCGCCTATTGCCTGGCTGATCACCGTTGCAATTGCGGCACCCTCTATGCTCATCTTAAGCCGGCAAACAAAGATCCAATCGAGCAGGATATTGAGAAGCGCGCCGGATACTGTCGCTGCAAGAGCATATCCGGAAGCTCCGTCCGCCCGTATTACAAACGGGCCGGAAGCACTCAGAATGGAAAAAACAAATCCCAGCGAAAGGATCCTTGCATATCTGAGGGCATAGGGTAGGATCATCTCAGTGCAGCCGAACAGCATTAGAAGCTGCGGTGCAAACAGCAGCAAAACAGCTGTTAAAACCAGGCCCGTCAGCACCATGAGCGAGATCCCGCAGCCGGTGCTTTTTGCCGCCCGTTCTCCGGAGCCTCTTCCAAGAGACAGGTTCATTGCCGCCGATGTGCCTACACCGCACATAAGCGAAACCGCTGTAAGAAGGGTAACAGCCGGGAAAACGACATTTGTCGCCGCATTTCCAATGGATCCTAAATCGTTTCCAATGAAGATCTGGTCGACAATGTTGTAAACGGCGGTTACAAGGCTTCCGGCTAGGGACGGAATACAGTATTTCGCCATAAGAGGGGCAAGAGCCCCCTTTTCCATTTGCTCATGGGCAGAAGCATTCATCTTTTGCGTATTATTACACTCCCTTCCGTATCTGCAACCGGATCCGGGAACAGATCTCTCTCTGTGCAGAATTCTTTTACTGCCTCAGCCGGGCCTCTGAATTTTAGAGAACCGGCCGATCGGACAAGTATTGCGCCGCCGGGAGAAAGCCTGTCATAAAAGATCGGAAGACCGGCAGCCGTAGGCGCATAAAGCTTTGCATCCATGCATACAAATGCAAAGGCTAGCTCTTTCTTTCTCGGAAAGCTGGCCGGAAAATATCCCTTGTAAAATTCAGACATTTCAGGGTAGATCAGGCGTTTCCAGACAACGCTGACGCCCGTTTCAGAAAAGTCGCCTGCTGAAGCATCTGAAAAGCCTTTCTGTCTGTCGGTTTCCGTGTCGCGGGCATCAAGCCCTTCAAATGAATCGAAGATATGAAGCCTGCGATCAGAAAAGATAAAATTGAGATGGACGGAAAAATCGCCCTTAAAGGCTCCCAGCTCCGCCACATCTCCGGGAATATGATATTGATGGATCTGGTCTGCTATAAAGCGCACTGCCGCCAGAGCCGGGTCAAAGGTTCCGGATATGTCATAATGGAAAAAAGTGCCGTCAAAACCGAGCAAACGGTACCTCTTTTCCATGTCGTCTGCCCTGTCCGGTTCGTCCGCGCAAATACAGCAGCAGTCGGCATCCGAAAGAAGGCTCTCCTCCGGAGAGAGCACCGGAATGTTCAAAAGCTCCGATCCCCATAGGGCAGGATCATCATCGGCAAAGCAGGATACGGCATATTTTACACCAAGCAGTTTTGCTGCGGCAATGCCGGCCTGCCCTGCACCGTAAAGGATCACCGTTTTCACACCTGCTCACACCCTTTATCCGCCGCTGAGCTCTCCATTTCAACCGCAGTTGAAACGATCAGTTCTCTGGCTTTATCCCTCAAAAGCTGCTCACGGATCGGCTGCTCTTCAATGCCTGCTATGACCTCGTCCAGATCAAGGCCGGTCTGCTTTGCTATCATTTCATAGGTCTCCATAAGCTCATCCCGGGTTACTGTCATCCCTTCCCTTTCGGCGACAGCACCCAGCAGCAGGTCAAATCTTGCAGCATCAGCTGCTCTTTCCCGATTGCTTTTAAGCCAAAGCTCTTCCGTCTGATTTAAAGATCCAAGATAAGCCTGAAAAGCGTCCTCAATCTTCTCGTCATCGCTCATAAGCCGTTTCTTTTCTGCCCGCCGTTTCATTAGCTCGTCCAAAGTTTCGTCAAAATCATGGGGAAGGAAGCGGTAGTTTTCCACAAGCGACGCTATAAGTGACTTGAATTTTTCTGCGCTCACGCTTTCATTGTCCCTTGACATTGTAAGCAAAAGCACATCCAACGCCTCAGAGTTTATCTGAGCAGGTGACCTGCTTACCTCCGTAGCTGCATACGCATCCTTTAATACTGCAGCAAAATCCGCAAGAACATTATATATAGGATCACCGGCAACACGCATCTTCTCACCGGCAAGCATTGCCTGAAGCTTTTGATCCTTCATTCCCGCCGGAACCTCGGCCTTCATGTTACGGCAGGCAGCAACCAATGCCTTTGCCTCGAATTCAGCGGGGTTCTCGCTGCGTTTCACAGGAACAGCCATGCCTTTATATTCTCCTAAAACGACTTTGGGGAAAACATTGCACTCGACTGTAAAATTTGCTCCTCCGCCCGTGAGCCAGGTTACGGATATAAGTTTGGGGCTGCCAACAGTGCGTATTCCGCTTTCATCAATGAACTGCCGATAAAGCTTTGGAACACACAGGTCGATCGCTTCGTCAAAAAGGGCCGTATCTCCGTAAAGGCGCTCGATCTCGCTGCGCGGGGCAAGCCCGGGGGCATAGCCAGGAACAACATACTTGTCTGTATTGTCCAGATAGGCGTCCTTCAGTGCTTTTTCAAAGTCCTCGTATTCAATTCTCAGTTCCGCAGTAAGCAGATTATTCTCTATGGCCGATGATAATACCTTCATATCCGTCTCCCGTTAACTGTTGATCGCTCAGAGCTGCATATAAGTATACAACTCTGAGCGGTCGATTTGCACAATTTTTTTACAGAACCGTCTTCTCCTCGTTTCCGGAGGTATCTTTTGCCGAAAGGATCACAGGAATTTCCGGATGAGCTTTCTTGAATGCCTCGGCTCCCGCCTTCAGAGATTGCTTTGCCTTGTCATCAGTGCAAAGGGCACCGTATTCAAAAACATCGCACTTGCTTTCGAGCATTTCGTTCAGCTTCTTTTCTACGCATTTTTCGCAGAAACTGCCTTCGGTACACCAGGATGCGACGGCAAGCTTTCCCGCATCGTGAATGTTGGTAACATTGGCTATCGCCTGGTCGAGTTCATTGTACCATTCCACCGTAACGAGGTCGCCGGCACCCGGCTTCAAGGCCAGATTGTTCAGTCTTGTCGCATACATGCAGTTGGTAGGATGGGCTCCCCCGATTCGCTTGTCACGGAAGGTGTACATCAGGATCTTGTCGCCCAGCGCCTCGCGGACTTCCGCGATCGTTTCCGGCATGATTTTAAATGTGATCTCAAAAACGTCCTCATACTCATCGATTCTCCATTCGACGGCATCAACAGAGGGATCGGCGGCAAGCTCCTTTATTTTTGTCAGCAGTTCCTTCTTGCCGAACTCTCGGACAGAAGCTATTTTGCTCCCGGATTTCAAAGTATGATTGCGAACAGTAACATCAGCCATTCGTGTTGCCTCACTTTCTTGATTTTCTGATTCTTTTGTTACATCTGGGTGTTTTTTTCGAAACACGGAAAGAGCATTCCTTCCGTATTTGAATTCATAAGAAACCTCGTCCATATTTGCGCGTGTAAAGCTTTGCCTTGCACTCGGACAGGGATTGAATATAGGGCCGCAGTGCAGAAACTGCACGCCGAAGCCGGCGGGCGTTGGGTCAAGAGCTATTATGATGCTGCCCGCGCTCTTGTCTGCCCAGGCAATGTTGTCCAGGATCTCACGGCAGGAGGAAAGGATCGCCTCCCGGTCACAGCTGCTCATATCAGTGGGGAAACCGGATCGAATGAAAGCCTCTGCCGGTTCCAGGCCTTCCCTGCCGGCTGTAAATGTCTGCTTTTTATAGAATTCCATATTTACGTATTCCTTATTACCTTCACGGGATTGTCCTGCTTGGCAAACATATATTCCGCATGCTGCACCATAAGCTGCCTGATCTGCGTTGGGGAACAGCCGGCTCCGGTCATAAGCTCCTGATACATGTCTGCAAGGAGCCGCATGCGGTTTATATCCTCGGGGTAAAGCTGGATCAGCGGCATAGTGGAATAGGTTCCGCAGCGCTCGATCACATGCGCCAAATGCGGCAGCATCGCAAGCTCCTCAAGAGTCAGCTCTTCGGGATTTCCGTATATCCTTTCGTCGGATTTGGGCTTCATGTCCTCGGGAAATGGATGAAAAATCTTTGCTTCTCCATTTTCAGTATATTCTTCTCCCATAATCTGGGAGAGCCTTCCGTATTCGGATTTTATAAAAGCAGCTTTCTCTTCCATGATAAGAGGAAGCAGCTTTTCCTTCTGTTCCTCCGCTGAAATATCCTCGCGCTGTTCCATTGATAAGTCCCTCTTTTCAGAAGTCAAAATTCAGGGCATCGATCCGGCGGGTAATCTCTTCCCGCCGCTCGGCAAACTGCAGTTCCTTGTTGTGCATCCAATACTTTTCGCAGCCATAGTGACCGATGAAGCGGGCGCAGTAATAGTTTGCCGTGAGTTCGGTTACAAAAATAAGGATCTCGTCTCCGTCCCGGAATGCCTGCTCGCAGAAGGAAAAGGCGTTGTCGAGAGCAGAGCCTCCCTCTTTTGCCGTTTTTTTAAGGACTTCAACCTTCTGAGAAAACGCCTCTCTCAGCACATCAAACGTTTCCTTTCCCGATGCGGCGAGGCCCTTCAAAGCGCTTCTGAACTCGTCCGCTATAAGGAGAGCCCGCTTGTATTCCCTCTGCTCCTGTAGCGAAAGGGATGACGCCTGTCTTCCGGTTGAAAGCTTCGATGCCAGCTCCGCCGTCTCCTCTTCCAGAAGGATGTCAACTGTCTTGCCGCCGTCAAGGTTCTGTTTTATGTTCTTCATTCGTGCTGCCAAAAGATCAAGGGCATTTTCATACTCACAAACTGTCTTCAATCGGCCGGTTACAGAGCTGAAGAAAAGCCCAAGAACGCTCAGCCTTTCGTCCGGCTGCGCTCTTTGGGCGCGCAGCACAATGCTTTCATCGATTACTCCGGAAAGAATGCTCTCTATTTTATAATCGCTGCGGTATTTGTTGAAGAGATCGTAGTAAATGGCAAAGTCACCGGCGACTCTCGGATGCTGGACATACTGGACGATAAGATCCCGGTCCACCTTCAGTCCGTTTTCCTCAAACAGATATATCATCTGAGAAAGGTCATCCCAGCCGCGGGCAGTTACAAAGCGCTTCCCTTCAGCCGTGTTCTCCATGATATAGAAATCGGCCTTCTTGGATTCCAGATAAGTAAGAACTGCAGGATGCACGCCCTTTTCCGAAGCATAGCGGGCCCATGTGGCATAATCCGGTTCTATGTCTATTCTTTTCAGTCTGTCCCAGGTAACGGTGTCAAAATCACGCACGGATTTGTTGTATTCGGGCGGATTGCCGGCAGCAACCAGGATCCATCCGTCAGGTACCCTGTGCTGCCCGAAAACCTTATACTGAAGGAACTGCAGCATGCAAGGGGCCAGCGTTTCCGAGACGCAGTTTATCTCGTCAAGGAAAAGAATGCCCTCTTTCACGCCGGTCTCCCGCATCAGCTTGTATATGGAACCGATGATCTCGCTCATTGTGTATTCGGATACCCGATACTTCGTTCCGTTATATTCCTGCTCCGTGATATACGGAAGCCCCAGCGCCGACTGCCTTGTGTGATGCGTCATTGAATAGGAAACGAGTCCAACTCCCAGCTCTGAGGCGATCTGCTCCATAACTGCGGTCTTTCCTATGCCCGGAGGGCCCATCAGAAGAACAGGACGCTGCTTTTCGATCGGAATTCGGTAGGAACCGAATTCATCTTTCGTGAAATATGCTTTAATTGCAGACTTGATCTGCTCTTTCGCTCTTGCTATATCCATTTGCAGTCAACTTCCTAAAAATCATATTTGCCAAAAATATCTTCTTCCCGCAAGCCCTTGCTGCGATAGTCCAGCAGCAGGGCAACCGTTTCCATTGCTGAAAGCTTCTGCGCCAGTTCAAGGATATCTTCAAATGTATCCGCGGGAATGCTTCCCCTGTCGGCAAAGTATTTCACCGTATCAGGCACATTGCGCCGTACAGCCTCGGAAAGGATTTCCGAAGTATGCTTCTTTACCCACGCTTCATTTTCTTCCGAAATCGGGTGAAGAAAACATCCGCTCGAAGCGCAGTAGCCGATTGCTGCCGAAAACCGGTCTCTCAGAGAAGCAAAGGCCTCGATTGGAATACCGGGGGCAACAATCGAATAAAGGCTGTCGCAGCCTTCAAAGGGGTGGGAATCGATTGAACGGAGAGTTGTAGGGAAACGGATTTCTTTCAGCCCGCTGCATCCTGTAAAGGCATTCTCGCCAACCGAAGTGACGCCCTCCGGTAGGCAGAGAAAGAAGATATTCCTTTTCTCGCGGAAAGCTCCGGAAGCAATGTGCGCCGTCCCTTCGGGAACCGAAAGCTGTGTTTCAAAGGACACATTGCCAAAGCAGGTTCCTCCGGAAAGGACAAAACCTTTGCTGTCTGCCAGGGCAAAGCAGCCTTCAAAGGCAGAAGCCCCTATATCCGGAATGTCCGGAGAGATCACCAGCTCCTTCAATCTGCGGCAGCCGGAAAAGGCACCCGCGCCTATGTGTTTTAACCCCTTCGGCAAAACAAGCTTTTCCAGCGAAATGTCGCCTTGAAATGTCCTTGCGCCTATGGTATGCAGCGTTTCCGGGAAAGAGACCCGTCTAAGGCTGCGGCAGCCTCCCAGGGCGCGTGTTCCGGTTTCTTCAATTGCACCGGAAAGCTCGGCATCCTCCAGTGTGTCGCAGCCGAAAAAGCAGTCATCCGGAAGCAGCTTCAGCTTGCCTCCCACGCTTACTGTCTTTATGCTTTTGCAGGAAGAAAACGCACTGTCGCCTATTCTCTCAACCGAGGACGGAATGAAAAGGTCTGTCATATTCCTCGCGCCGGAAAAGGCATTTTTGGATATTTCGACAAGCCCCTCCGGAAGAATTGCGGACGAAAGGCTTATGCAGGAATAAAATGCATCGGTGTCTATCTTCTTAAGGCCCGTTGGGAAATCTGAGCTAACCAGGTTTTCGCAGCCGGAAAAGGCATGCTCTCCGATCTCTTCTACCGAGCCGGATAAAGCCACGTGTTCAATATTATTGCTGCCGAAGAAAGCCCAGCCGGGCAGCTTTTTCAAGCTTTTCGGGAAAGTGACACTGCGAAGAGAGCGGCACGCTGAGAAAACACTGTTCTCAATGATCTCCACACCTTCTTCAAAGTGTACCTCGGAAAGCTTCGAACATCCTTTGAAGCAGTGCCATCCTATATGCTTCACACTTCCCGGGATCGTGACGGCTGTAAGAAGACTGCACTCGGTAAATGCGCGCCAGCCTATATCCTCCACTGTGTCTGGAATCTTCACTTCGGAGAGAAGCACACGCTGATTGAAGGCATCGGCAGAAATGGAGCAGATTCCTTCCGGAATTATGGCCGTTCGGATATTGCGGCGCGCTTTGAAGAGGACTTTGCCCAAGATCAAAAAGTCGTCCTTCCACTCCGTTTCATTTTCATTGTAATACCGATAGAAGGGTGTTCCCGCAAAGGCGTCCGCCGCAATGAAAACAAGGCTTTGCGGGGCATCTACTTTTGTAAGATTCGAGCACCACTGGAAAGCTTCCTGCCCTATACGCAGCACCCCGTCCGGAAGAACAAGCTCATGCATATCGCGGCAGTCTCTGAACGCGCCGTCTGCGATCTCCGTTATACCGGCGGGAATTTCAACCCGGAAGTTGCTGCCCTTGTAGCGGATCAGTCTTCCGTTTTCCGTTTCAAATTCTGTCATAGCTCTTTCAAGTCCGTGTCTGTCATAAGAATCTTGATTGCCCAGGGGGGAACTGCAGGCGGTTCGCGACCGTTGTCAATAAAAACAAACGCCGTTTCATATTCCGGAGGCATCGGCGGAAATGTGCCGTAACCATCGGTAAAATAGATCATGCCTTTCAGATTCGTGAATTCATGCTGCCGGATCAGGCTTTCAACGTGGAGAAAAACAGGACGAAAGTCGGTCCCTCCGAAGCCCTTCAGCGTCATGCCGGAGATATAGGAATCGAACTCCTCCTGGCTGCATATCTTTTTATCCTCTTCCACTCTCGCGCCGCACTGAATGATGTGGATATTGACTCTGGTAAAAAAATTCTCCGACTGCTTAAGTATATTCCAGGTCTTGGTTATAAATTTTTGTACCGTATCTCCGGCAACCGACTCCGACGTATCAATGGCAATTACGAATTCCCGGATCCGCTTGATCTCTTTATACTCCAATGGCTCCACAAGGGGCATGTCTTTATAAAGATTCATACCATATGTGTAGAAGATATAGTCAAATTCGTCGTCGTTGATCTGGGTATTTTCGCCTATAACCGCAAATCGCCGCAGGAAACCGGCATAATCAACCTTCTCCCGGTTTACCTCGGCTATTGAGGACATGAAGCCGCCCAGGTTCTCTCCATAGGAGGATGAGCTGGTTTCTATATCGACCTGAATGCGCCGGCTGATCTCCTGCCACTGCTGTTTTATATCCTCCGGTGACAGGGCTCTTTCATCCTTCTGAATGTCCGACGAGGAAGACGGAAGCTCACCGCCTTCATCACCGCTGTCACGGCGTTCACCGGTATCCTTTCCGCCGGCGCCGTTTATCTCTTCTCCCTCTGTATTATCGGCATTATCCGGAGCGCATTCGGATCCCGAATCCATGTCTCCCGGTCTCGCATCGGCATCGCTGCCATTGCTTCGACTATCGTTCCCATTTTCGCCGGAGGAAAGGAGCTCGGGATTGTGCCATATCTTATGATCATCTGCATAGAAATAAGCCCGTATACGGCTGACCTCCTGAGCCGGCAGATCCTGATCCGACAAGTATCTGTATATTCTTTCCGCGGTAAGCCGCGGAAGCTCTTTTTTCAGTTTATTGATAAGCCAAGTCTGCTTTTCCTGCCTTGTGCAGTAAAGAGCCTTGACGTTAAGTTCATTTATAATGTTTTCAACAGCGATGTCCGTTGCCAGATCCCACAGGTCTGCGTTTATGCCTTTGCCTGTGAACAGATGCATAAAGACACAGTGGAGCGTAACATGCATAAGATCGCGGGCCGGAAGCTCTCTTGCCTCCTTGAAGCAGCGGCAGACGTGTATGGAGTTATAGTAGAGGAATCTGCCATCGGTAGCAATATCACCTGTAATTGTCTCGTCCCCCGGTGCAAGACGAACAAGAGCAGCTTCGAGAAAGCGGAAATGAATCAGCAGCGTGCTGCGTGACATGCGCAGGATCTCGCCGGCAAGCGCTTTCGTTTCGGCCTCCTGCTGCGCACTTTTGTGGTAATCGCTTTTGGCGGAATATCCGTGAGCTTTTTTTATCTGGGCCGTACTTACGTCCCATTCATTCATACCGGGCATTTTAACACCTGCAGTTAAATCCGGAGGTATCCCTCCGATAAAGGGAGGGATACCCGGATATCATCTCATCAGTTTCTTTCCGGAAGAGGAGGCATAGATGCAAACTTTTCGGGCAGATCTTCTCCGCCGAATTCGGTCTTGCCGGTGCGCTTGTTTTCCTGGATATAGCTCCAAAGCTTCTCCGGAGTAATCGGGAGCTGCTTTATGGTAAGGCCGGTAGCATAGTTTATTGCGTTGCCGATTGCCGAGCCCACAGGTGCGGTCGAGCCTTCGCCGGCTTCCTTGGCACCCAACGGTCCTTCCGGATCGTACTCGGAGCAGATGAATATCTTGATATTCGGCATATCAAGGGCTGTGGGGAATCGGTAATCGCGGAAAGAGGGGTTGAGGTGTTTGCCGTTTTTGTCATACAGGCATTCCTCATAGCAGGTAAAGCCATAGCCAAGGAGCACGGAGCCTTCGATCTGGCCTTCAACAGCACGAATGTTCAGAGGTCGGCCGCAGTCGTGGCCGAAAGCAAAGTCTTCCAGTGTCACCTGGCCGGTCTCCATGTCGACGGATACCTGTGCAGCCGAGGCAGAGAAGGAGTATGCGGTAGCATAGTTGCCCACGTTCTTAACATAGATGTCCTTGTCGCCCTCATGCGCAAAGGAGCCCACGCCTGCAACACAGCGGCCGAAATTCTTTTCCTCGTATCCGTACAAGGCTTCGTTATAGGAGATATTCTTTTCGGGGTCACCCTTTATGAATACACGGTGATCCTTCATTGTGATATCCTGCGGCTTGCAGCCCCATTCCTGCGCCCAGTGAGAAAGGAGCTTAAACTTGGCATCGCCAACAGCTCTGCGGCAGGCATTGCCGCCGAGGAAGGTGACGCGGGAGCCGAAGGAACCGGCATCCCAGGGAGTTGTGGTAGTGTCCGACTGCACGCACTTCACCTCGTCCATACGAAGGCCGAGCTCTTCGGCTACGATCATTGTCATAACCGTATCAGATCCCTGACCGATGTCGTTGGCGCCCGTGTATACGACGGCATAGCCTTCCCGGTTCAGTCGGACCATTGTCGTGCTGGAGCAGTAATGAGGAGTTACGAGAACAGGGAAACCGGTACCGGACATAAAGCCTGAGCCGGATATGCCCACTGCACGCCCGCTGCCCTTGGGGAAGCGCCAGCGGTCTTTCCAACCGATATAATCCGATACTGCAACAAGAGTTTCATCAAACTTGCAGCTCGTGAACTCAAGACCTGTAGGACCGGTATAGTACGGTGTGATCTCGTTCTTGCGGCGAAGCTCCAGCGGATCTATACCAAGAGCATTTGCGACTTCGTCCATGTGGATCTCATGTGCAAAGTGGACCTGGCAGGCGGAATAACCGCGCATTGCGCCGGAAGCAGGATGGTTGGTATACGGTCTGCGGGCAACCATGTCGATGTTCTCGACCTTGTAGGGGAAGGTTGCGCATATCAGAGAAAGAGTGTTTGCTGCAATTCCTGAGCCGCCGTATGCACCGCCGTCAAGAACATGCTTGCAGCGCTTGGCAAGAAGCTTTCCTTCCTTTGTGAAGGCAGACTCGATCTCGAAGGAAATGGGATGGCGCGTACGGGTGCATTTGAAGACCTCGTCACGCTTCAAAATGCACTTTACCGGGTGACCGGTCATCTGGGCAAATTTGCAGGAGCACAGTTCATGAGCGAAAACGTCAAGCTTTCCGCCGAATCCGCCGCCCAGCATCGGCTTGATAAGATGAACCTGGCTTTCCGGGACTCCCAGCCCCCAAGCGATCCAGTAACGGCTTACGTATGCACCCTGGGTCGTCGTCCAAATGGTCCACTCGTTGTTTTCATACTTGGCAATTGCACCATGAGGCTCGATTGCTGCATGGACCATTTCCTGCGTCCGGTAGTAATGCTTGTCGGTATAGTCCGCTTCGGCAAATACCTTGTCCGGATCGCCGGCTTTCATGACTGTGAATATGGAAAGGTTGCTGGTTCCGGGATAGTGGATCGCGGGAGCATCCGGCTGCATGGCATAAAAGGGATCCAAAACGGGTTCGAGAGGCTCATACTCAACCTTTACAAGGGAGGCTGCAAGCGTTGCTGCTTCTTCGGTTATCGCGCAGACTGCAGCGACCTCGTCGCCCTCCATACGTACCTTGCGGCGGCAGAGAGGCTCCTTGTCGGCCAGATCCTTAAAGGCTTCCGGGTTGCCAAGATTATGTCCTTCCGGGAAATCGGCGCCGGTCAGGCATCCCTTATATCCGGGGACCTTTTCCGCTTCGGAGAAATCGATGCTTTTGATCAGGGCATGCGCATAGGGTGAATGGACAAGCTTGCAGTACCAGGTCCCGGGAAGATAAATGTCGTCTGTGTATACGGCAGCGCCGGTAACCTTCGCTTCTGCATCAATACGGATGTATGCGTTGCCTTTTCCGGCAAGCTCGTAATCCTCCGGCTTTTTGTACACGCTTTCGATATCGGCGTAGTACTCCTTGGACATAATTGCCATTAACCTTCAGCCTCCTTTGCTTTTTCTGCGGCAAGACGCTTTGCAGCGGCATCAATTGCCTCGACGATTTTCACATATCCGGTGCAGCGGCACAGATTGCCTGCTATACCGTCGCGGATCTCCTGCTCAGTGGGGTTGGGGTTCTCATTGAGAAGAGAAAGAGCAGACATAATCATGCCGGGAGTGCAGAACCCGCACTGCAGCGCCCATTTCTCCATAAACTCCTGCTGTACCGGATGCAGAACGCCGTTCTTTTTTACACCTTCGATGGTCGTGATCTCGTGGCCGTCTGCCTCGACTGCAAGCATAATGCAGGAAGGAACCGCTCTGCCGTCCAAAAGGATCGTGCATGCTCCGCACTCTCCTTCTTCACAGCCGCGCTTTGTGCCGGTAAGATGCATTTCCTTGCGGATAAAGTCAACCATGGTCATATTGACGGGGCATAAAGTTTCGACTTCTTCGCCGTTGAGAATGAATTTAATAATTTTTTTCATCTTTTCAGCCTCCTTATGCCTTCATCGTTTCAATTGCCTTGTTTATCGCGCGCTTTGTATATACGCGGATCATGTCATGGCGGTATTCTGCAGAAGCTCGTATTGCTGTCGTACGGGGATGCATCTCGTTGGAAGCAGTGACGCCGACTTCTTCAAGCAGTTCCTCGGTAAGTTCTTTTCCCTTGATCAGCTCTTCCGCCGCCTTTGCGCGGACGATGGTCTGCTCGCCGCCGGCGACGGCAATTCGACAGTCTTCCACGATCTTTCCGTTCATCCTGACCCATGCAGCGACACCAATGATCGCAAGGTCCATTGCCTTGCGCACAGAGTGCTTGAAGTAGGCCGAACCTTCTCCGCTTTTCAGTTCGGGAACAAAGATCCGGGTTGCCAGCTCGCCCTTGAGCTTGTCGGGAGCAATTTTTTTGAAGCCCGTCCAAAAGTCATCCATAGCCACCCAGCGTTCGCCTTCCGGGCCTTCAATTTTAACCTTTGCGTTCATGGCAAGAAGAATAGAGCCACAGTCGCCCGTGGGGGATGCGTTGCAGATGCTCCCTACCATGGTTCCTTTTCTGCGGACCTGATTGGAGCCGACATAATGGGCCGACTGCGCAACTGCAGGCATTTTGTCAAGCACGACCGGAGAAGATTGAATGTCGAAAAGCTTGGTCTTATAGCCGATGGTAAGCCCCTTTCCTTCCTCGTATTCCAACTCGTCATATCCGGGGATGCACTTGAGATCGATCACCGTCTTCATTCCCTTTGCAACATTTTTGGGAATCTGAAGGATCACGTCCGTTCCACCGGTCATAACAACGCACTCGTTTCCCATCTCTATCATCATTTGGGAAGCTTCGGCGAGGGTCTTTGGTGCGGCATAGTCAAATTCGGGTAATGCCATTTTATATCCTCCTATATAATATTCAGCGGTAAGATAACTGAAAAAGCGAAAATTCTTCGATTCTTCAAGCATTCTTTATTTGCCAAAGACATATTAATCGGAGAAGATCCTATATAACAATATGCATAAGCAAACGCAGGTGCAAATGCACCTGCGTTCCAAGCAAATTCTATATTTTTTTCACTCCAGCATGTCGCGATGAATTTCAAGCTGCTCCAGTGACCTTATGCAATAAAGACCGTTGATAATCTCTATAAGCCCCATTTCCCGCAGCTCGCGCATTCCCCTCACTGCTGTTGCGCGATTCACACCCATAAATCCGGCAAACATCTGCAGACTCAGACGGCGATTTATGATAACCTTGTTGTCATAGGCAACTCCGTACTTGTTTCCAAATTCCAAAAGAACATTGCAAAGTCTCCAACCGGCACTGTGGATCCGCTGTGCACGGAGCTCGTTCATGGCATCCAGAAACTTGCCGGCAGCGGAAGCGTAAAAAAACTGCCACATCTCCGGATTCCGGTCCAATGTGTCTAAAAGGACCTGTCTTGATATCTGAATTACCTCTGTTGGTACCTCGGCGCGTATATTGACAAAAGCCGGTTTCTTCAGAAGCATGTTTGCTTCCATTACAAAAGAGCCTTTTCCCATGAGAAAATAAATCAGCTCGTTTCCGTTCGGCATCTCCTCATACCCGATAACGGAACCTTTGCGTATCATGGAACAGCTGTCGGGAACCTCGTCGTACCTGTATATAATCTGGCCTTTGCGTATTTCCTTGATTTCTCCTGCCCTCTCCCAGTATTCCATAGACGGCATCCCGGAAGCATGTTCTATAAAGCCATTAAAACGCCCGGTATCCCTGTCAACAATTGTGCTTTCGCAATAGTATTCCGGCAACATGCAATTGCCTCCTTCATCCGAAAGGTTCCCGGCAAAATACGATCTCTGTCTTTCCGCAACATAAAGATCCTTATGAACTAAAGATTATTTAAGTCGATAATGTTTTCTTTGTCAAGACACTCATTCAAAAATTATCGTAAATACAGATCAGATCAAAAATTCATAGGGACAGCGCTAAAAATATAGGAGACGCACGATGTCTCTCCCGTCATCCGGCAATTTCTGTTCCCCCCGATATCATGATTTCCCGATTTTGGATTTTAATCGTATATTTGTCCCGCCTGGAGGAACTTTCTCTTGACAATTTGCGGTTCAGCCCATATGATTTATGGCAAGATCGCAAATATATATTTTGGGAAGGAGGATCCCGCCATGCCGAAGAAATCAGCCGCCCGTATTGCTTCGCCCGGTTCGGCCTTTAATTTTCTGGACGCCAAGCAGGCCAATCTCTTTGGCTGCAAGCTCCAGCAGCTGCGCAAGAGCCGCGGCCTGACTATGGCCGACGTCTGCGCTCTTCTTGAAAAGCGCGGCATCGTTATTGGCCGCAACACCTACTGCCGCTGGGAGCTGGGGCAGAACGTCCCGGGCGCCTATCAGTTCGCCGCGCTTTGCGACGCCTTTGAGCTGGACGATCCCGTGCAGTACTTTACCGGCCGTTCCCGCCTCAACGAGGAGGGGCTCGCCAGGGTATCGCAGTACAAAGAGGACCTGATCGCTTCCGGCAACTATTCTCCCCTCCCCGAGCCCGGCACAGAAGAGGACTATCCTCTCATCGAGATGCCGGTCTCCCTGCTCTCCGTCTCTGCCGGCACGGGCAACTTTCTGGACAGCGACAACGAGGAATGGGTCTCCTTCCCCGAGTCCTCCGTCCCTCGCGGGGCGGACTTCGGCATTCGCGTCAGCGGTGACTCGATGGAGCCGGTCTATCATGACGGGCAGATCGTCTGGGTGCACCGGTGCGAGGTCCTGCGCCCCGGCGAGGTCGGAGTTTTTCTGTATGACGGCTGCGGCTATCTCAAGCTGTACAGCGAGAAGCCTCCGGAGGACTTGGAGGACGAGCCGGACAGCGAGGGCTTTGCGCGCATGCAGCCGGTGCTCATTTCCTTCAATAAGGCCTATGCCCCGATTCGGATCGGACGGGAATCAGACTTTAGCGTAGTAGGAAAGGTTCTGTGACCGACTGCGGTATCAATTTTCAAAATCGCGATATAAGTAAAACCAGGGCAGCCTTCCGGCTGCCCTGGCATTTTTTGCCTGGCCTTATGTTTAATTTCCCTATTACGGATTTTAATATTATATTTGTTCCGTTTTATGGAACTTTCTCTTGACAAATCGTGTTTCAGCCTATATGATCTGTTATAGGATCACGATATCGTTTATTTTGAATCGTTGGACACGAAAAAGGGATCTCTATGGATATAAGAAACAGAAGCAAGGTCTACGTCGCCGTCAGTGCCGAATTCGATGAGAACGGCAGGATCCGGCCTACTTCCCTTGTCTGGGAGAACGGCCGCCGCTACGAGATCGACAAGGTAACGGACATCCGCCCCGCCGCCGCCATGCGCGCCGGAGGCCTGGGAGACCGGTACACGGTCTGGATCAACGGGCGCTCGAGCTATCTTTTCTTTGAGCGCTGCGTCTCCCTGACCGGCAATAACATCGGCCGCTGGTTCGTCGAACGCCGCGGCGCGTAAAGTTAACTATGTTGATAATATTATGTAAAGTATATTAAGGTAAAAATGGAGCCGCTCCGTTTGAGCGGCTCCGTTGCTGTTTTCTTCGGTATTCCCGGCATACTTCGCCGGATAGAACGCATTATTCCGCCGTGTCCGAGGGGATCTCTGCATAGACGGAGGCATCGAGGCTCACCGTCAGCGGGTCATAGACTCTCGGTGAATCAAGGACCTCATGCGTCTCCGGGTTGATGCCGAACTTCATGGTGTTGCTGTTCTTGCTCTGATACCAGAGCACATCGTTGAAAAGGCTTTTGGCGTCGGAGAAGGCCTGCTCCTGCACCTGTGTGCAGTAGGCCGTCACCAGCGCCTCCGCCGTGTCGCGGTCGGCCTCGGCAGCCTGAGACAGCACCTGAGCCATAGCTTCGATCATATTGGTCTCGGCTTCCTTCCAGTATGCGTGGACCGGAGCTCCATAGACGCGGGTATCTGCCAGGCAAAGGGTGTTGAGGCCCTTGAAGGCATAGTAGGGATAGTTGAGATAGTCAAAATTCCCGGCATCGTCCGCGCTCTGATCGCGCCCATAAGAGGGGCTCGGAGCCGTGCAGAGATTGCTGAGCGGAACGAAGGCGCCGTAAATGGCGGGACCGATGCTCCCCCAGGTGACACAGGCCATTTCCGCGGGCAGCTCCGGATACACCTGCAGCACATGAACGTTCAGCGCAGTATCCGTTCCGATCACGCGCATGTCGATGCGGCCCGTTTCATCCGGCGAGTACTCCGTGCCCTCATAGCGGTTGCGGAGAAGCTCCATGACATCCTGCAGAGAGACCTTTTCCGCCGGCGTAAAGGTAAGCGGGTAGACCGCCTCCGGGTCGTAATCGCCGCAGCTGCCGGGAGCAAGGATCTCATGCCCGATCCAGGTGCGCATATGGCTGTATTCAAAAAAAACAGTCGAATAGGTCTCCCGGAGGTTGAGCTCGCCGTTTTCGCCATAGACAGCAAAGCCGTTCTCCACCGCCAGGGATTCCAGCTCCGGAGAGACGATGCTCTCTTCATAATCCGAAAGATATTCCAGGCTGAATTCGTTTCCAAAAACAGCGACCTGATCCGCCGCAAGCTTCACGGCGGCATACTGGTGGCCGGTGTACATCTCTATATACCATGCCTCGTTCTGATCTGCGATCATCGCGATGTTGGTCTCGCTGCTGCCGTAGGTGTCGATCAGGCCGCAGAGCAGCTCCACTGCCTCGCGGGCTGTGGCGCTCTGGCAGATGACCAGGTCGTCCGCCGTAAACTCGGTCAATCCGGTGGCCGGCTCCGGATCGGCAGAGAGGGCTTCGTCCCGCGAGAAGGCTGTGACGGACATCGTCATGATCACGCCGCATTCATTCGTGCAGGCTGCAGCGTCGTGCTCCTGTTTCAGGCCGACAGAGCCGCACTCCGTGAAGGGAGTGGCCGTGTAGCGGTACGTGTGTGCAGGGATCGGGGCACAGACGCTGGCGGCATTATCCACCGGCATGGTCCGGCCGGGCTCGTTTTCTACGGCCTCCACCACAGTCATATGGCTGGACGCCACGCCGCCTTCATCGTTGGAACGCGCGAGAAGGATCGTGCCGTCCGTGCTGGCCTCAGCGCCGACATAGACCCCTGTGCAGGCAGAGGCCGGCACAGTCAGCCCAACAGCCAGAGCAACCGCCGCCGCAGCGGCAAAGAACTTGCGAAAGATCGATTTCATTCTGCTTCCTCCCAAAAATCAACTGCCTGCATTATAAAAAAACCGGATATATTCGTCAAGCGGAAAACTTCGGGAAGCGCCGCATAAGACGGAGAAATTTATTCGGTCTCGTAACCGACGAGCAGGCAGCCCTGCTCCGCGTAATAGGAACAGAGGCCCCGGTTTTCGGAGACCTTGATCTCGGCCTCCGGGTATTTTTCCCGGATCTTGGCGGACAGCTTCTCTGCGGCCTCCTCGTTGCCGGTGTGCCGCATACGGACCCTCCCGCCGGCATAGCCCTGCTCCTGCATCATAGCCCAGAGATGATGGACCGCAAGAGGGCGGCCCTTGCATTTGTGGACAGGCTCCAGATCGCCGACTGCGCTGGCACGGCCGACGATGCGGATCCCCAACAGCTGTACAGCTTTGGCCAAAGCGGGGTTGACCCGGCCGTTGCGCGCAAAATTCTGGAGAGATTCCAGGATGAAGCCGAGATGCGTCCTCTCGTGATAGCGGCGCAGTTCATTGCAGACCTCCGCGTAAGGAAGCCCCGAACGGACCAGCTCCGCCGCTTTTTCCGCAATGAGCTCCATCTCCGGGCCGGTGCTCAGCGTATCCAGCAGGAAGATCTGGCTGCCCGGATTTTCCTGGCGGTAAATATCCGCGGCGCTGCGGGCAGAAGCGAAGCAGCCGGAGAGCTTGCTTGTGAGCGTGATCACGATAATATCTTCGGCTCCTTCAAACGCGTCCATCCACTGGCCGGGGCCGGGGCAGGCCGTGCCGGTAGGGCCCTTGCAGGCAGCCAGATCCGACATCATGCCGGGAACGTCCAAAGAAGGCGTGTCGATATAATACTGCCCGGCGGCCGTAATCGTCAGGGGGACCGAAGAAAAGGAAACGCCTTCCAGTTCTGCCAGGTTGGCAGAGGAATCGGCGACGATTTTGATAGACATAAAAATACTCCCTGTGCTAATATAATCACCGGCATTACAACTGTAACGCGCAGTGTTCCATGCCGGGATTATATACAGCTCAGGGAGCAAAAGGCAAGCGCCAAAGGTTCCGGTGTGACAAAAGGAGGAATTTTGTCCGATGGCGGATTCAGAAAAGAGGAACTGCGAAGGGCTTCAGGAGCACAACCGGGAGACGAACGCTCTGGCGAAAGACTGCCTGAAGGCGGCCATGCTGGAGCTGGCACGAAACCGGAACTATAAAGATATCTCCGTGACGGAGCTGTGCCGGCGGGCCGGCGTTTCCCGAATGGCATTTTACCGGAACTACCGGGTGATCAACGATGTGTATTTTGAGATTGCCGAGGATCTCAACATGGAGATCGTCCGGACGATTGGAAGTCCCTTCCGGGAAAAAACGGATCGCGAGTGGTATGTAAAGGCATTTTGCATGATCATCGAGCATCGGGAGACCATGCGTCTGATGCTGCAGGAAAACTTCCAATATCAGTGGATGAAGACCGTCAACCGTATCGTGACTCACGACGAGAGCTTTCCTGCGGAGCAAAAATATCAGCGTCTGATATGGTGTGGAGGGTTTGAAAATACGGTCTCGTACTGGCTGAGCAACGGCATGAGGGAAAGCCCGGAGGAAATGGCGGATTACTGCATCCGGTATCTTCCGCATCTGGTCAGATAACCGGACGGGACAGACGGCGAAATGCAGAAACGGGAAGCGCCGCATAAGCCGGAGAGCCGATGCGGAAATTATTTTCTGCCGGTAAGCACTGCAGAGCCGGTCAGGCCGATCCACGCCGCTTCGGATCTTCGGATCGGATTTCCATTCGTCGTGTCGATCAGGCGGACATCCTCATAGCCCATGTCCTTCAGCTTCCGGACGAAGGTCTGCATGTCTCCGTACTTCATTTGGGAGAAGATGTCATGGATGGCAAAGGTGCCTCCCTTTTTCAGCACCCGCAGCGTTTCCAGCAGGATCGCCTGCCGGTCGCGGCTGGGAATATTGTGGTAGACATAGTTGCTGCAGACGGCATCAAAGGTCTCGTCCGCGAAGTCCAGCTTCAGGGCATTCCCCGGCGCAAAAGACACATTGCTCACGCCCTCCGCCTCGACATTGCGCTCGCAGAGCGGCCTGCTGAAGGATGCATATTCCTTTCCCCAGCGGTCCACACCGAGCATTTTCCCCTGCGGATTTCTTTTGGCGCAGGCAATGGTGAGGGCACCGCTGCCGCAGCCGACGTCCAGACCGATCCCGCCCTCGGGGAGATTGACGGACTTTGCGACAGTGTCTATGATC
>R19__coassemble_150_pt1 | contig 38316 bp, 36 predicted proteins | sample R19__metabat2_high_PE_006 | metagenome-assembled genome bin R19 | reverse complement strand
CTCCTGACCTTCGAAAGCAGCTGCCCGGCCTACAGCTATCTGAAATACGATGCCTCCGGCTGCGTCTGCGGGACGGCGGAAAAAGTCGTCGTCAGCCGGGACGCAATTTGCGGTGCCTACTATTTTAAGGATAAGGAGACCTATCAGAGTGCCTGCGAGGCCTATCTCCAAAACTGCGCTTATCAGGAATTCTTCCTCTCGGGCGTCTACAATGCCGCCCTTGCGCAGGGCAGGCGGATCTGCGGCATGCCGACGGATTTCCACCTCCCGTTCGGGACCCCGGAGGAATACCGTTCGGCCGGGCAGGAGGAAAATCTCCCGTATTTTGAAACTCTTCTCTGACGAGGAATGTTCATGTCAGCTCAAAGCTTTTGGAAAAAAACGAATCCCTCCGCCGGCCTTGCCGCGCTGTTTCTCTGGCTGCTCTCGTTCGCTGCGGAGCGCCTTTCGATCGATCTGTCCGCCCGCGCGGAGCACTGGGGGACGTATCTCGCGGTCAAGCTTCTGTTGCTCCTGCTGCTTTTCCTGCTGTGCCGTTTCCTGCGCGCGGCCTTTGCCGGCGTCCCGGCGCTATTCCGGAAGGGCAGCTTAAAAGAGCGCTATCTCGCCTCGCCGCTCGAGCTGCGCGCGCTCCTCTGCGCCGTACCTGTGTGGGCGGTGCTCAGCTTTGTCTGGATCCGCCGCGGAATGCACATCAACTGGGAAGAGAACAGCATCACCGAGGCCGCCCTGCAGTTTGACCTGATGGAAGGCGTCTTCAATTTTCTCACGCCGTATCTCCACCTGGCCGTGCGGATGCTCCTGCCGGGGAAATATGCCGTCGTCTTCGCAAAGATCGCCGTGTTCGGCACGATGACGGGCGTCTGCATTGCCCGCATGGGCGCGGTATTCCATACGCCGCTCTCGGCGCTGCTGTATCTCTTCGTTTTCGTCCCGCCGAGCCTCTCTCACAGCTACTCCATCCACCGATGCCCGACCTACGGGATGATCTACTTCTGGCTTTTTATCCGTCTTTTCTGTGATCACAGAGAGCGCCGAAGCATCGGAAAAATAGAACTGGCTCTGCTGCTTCTGCTCTTTGCGGCTTTGACGCAGTGGCGCTCGGAGGGGATCTATTTCCTTTTCCTGGGGCTGGCCGTCCTGATGCTCGCCTACCGCATCCGCCCGGCGAAGAAGCGCTGTGCCGGCATCCTGGCGCTCTATCTGCTCTTTCAGCTTCTGATCTATCTTCCGCAGGCGAGCCTGACGACGGCGCAGAGCGAGAACTACAGCGCACGCCGCTCCCAGCCGTTCTATGACTATGTCCTGACCGGCATGCTCCGCAACGGGCTTGACCGGGAGAAGAACGCGGAGGACCTTGCCGTCTGCAATGAATTTATCGACCTCTCCCGCATCGACATTTTGAATGACCACTACGGCGACCATGCCTATGACGAGGGCTTTGCCTCCTATGGAGACACGGAATATTACTGCCTGATCGACGGCACCTCGGACGAGCAGCTGCTCGCCTATGAAGCGGCGATGCGGAGGATCATTCTCCGCAATCCCTGGGTCTATATCAAAACGCAGATCGGCGGCTTCCACCATATTTCCGTGCATTATGATTCGCTTTGCCTCTCGTCCGTGTTCGGCAACCTGTGGGTCGTGGCGGCGTGGATCGTGGGGCTCTGGGTGTGGGCGCTTTGGAAAAAGGAATGGTGCCTGTTTGCCTGCGTAAGCTGCCCGCTGATCCATGCCTGCATTACAACGATTCTCCTGCCGGCGGCCTATATCAAGTATTATTATCCCGAATATATGTTTGCCGCGGCAACGTTTGTTTTCATGCTCTGCCGCTTTGCTGCGGCGCGGCGCGAGAAGCTCCGCTGATTTCTGAGAAAAGGAGGCCCGAGGGCGTGCAGTTCGTTTTCCTGTTTTTATCGATCCTTCTGCTGCTGGTCGGGCACCTTTTCCGCCTGCGCCGTTGGGAGCAGTTCATCCGCATCTATGAAAAGCCGATGCACGGCAGCCTCCTCCGGAGTATGGCTCTCGGTTATGCGGTGAACTTTCTCGTTCCGCTGCATCTCGGCGATCTGTTCCGCGCGGCGGCCTCGGGGCGGAAAATGCGCAACGGGATCGGCTTCTCCCTTGCCACCGTGGTGATGGACCGGTTTTTGGACGTCTGGTTCGTCACGGCCATTTTTGCCGTCTTCTCTCTGCTCGGCCCGGCAAGAAGCGCTACGCTGCGCTATTATCTTCTCTTCAGCCTGGCGCTTCTGATCTTGAGCGCGGCGGTCTTTTTCCTGAGGGACATGCTGAAAAGAGTCGGCCTCGCTGTCTGCAGCATTTTCAACGAAGGCATCCGCCTGAAGGCGATGATGTTCCTCTGGAGCCTCATTCATACATTCAAGGATCTCTCCCGCATCGACTTCCGCCAGCTGCTGCTCAATACGGCGGCTATGTGGTGCACCTATCTTGCGTCTTATGCGGCCTTTGCCCGCTGCCTGACCCGCGCAGGTTTCGGACACACGGTGTATGACGTGTTCTGCCTGCTCTTCGGCCCGAATGCCGTCAGCCTCACGACCTTTGCCTCCATCGGAGAGGTCGAGTCATCGGGAGGGAAACTGCTGATGGCCGTCTGGCTTTTGCTGCCGCTCGCCGTGATGGCGCTGCTGCCGCTCCTCCCGCAGAGCTTCCGGAGCCGGGCGGCAGCCGTGATGCCGCAGAATGAGGAAGATTATGTCAACCTTATCCCACAGAGCAGCGAACAGGACCGCAGCCGTTTCCTCACGAGCTATTTCAATCTGAAGAACAAGGACTATGTCGCGAACTTCCTGAAGATCAACGAGCATGTCACGATCCTCCAGGATTATTCCGCCGGCTCAAACGCGACCACCATGCTCTGTATGGACCGCGACGAGCTCTTCTTCCGCAAATATGCCTTCGGGAAGGACGGGGAGAAGCTTGCCGAACAGCGCCTCTGGCTGGAGGAAAATGCTGGACGGGTGCCTCTCTGCCGCGTGTTGCGCGGAGAGAGTGGGGAGGACTTCTGCTGGTATGACATGCCCTATGAGCCCGAGACGATGGATCTGTTCCGCTATCTCCACTCGGCCCCGCTTGCGTCGAGCCGTGCCGTGCTCCGCGAGATCCTGACATCGCTGCAGAGTGGGCTCTATTCACAGGGAACTGCAGTTTCCCGGACGGACCGCCCGGAAAACATCCGCCGCTACATCGAAGAGAAGGCGGAGAAGAATCTCGAGCGCATCCGCTCCTCCCGCACGCTGCGTGAGCTTTATGAGGCGGATACCGTTGTCATCAATGGAACGCCGTACCGCGGCCTAAAGCCGATCCTTGCCGAATACCCGCCCGAGAGCTGGGCCGGGTATTTTGCCGCCGACCCGCTGACCCCGGTCCACGGGGATCTGACGGTTGAAAACATTATCTGCCGCATCGGGGAGAAACCCTCCTGGTATCTGATCGATCCGAACACCGGCAACCTCCACGATACCAGCTATCTGGACTTCGCCAAGCTTCTTCAGAGCCTGCACGGAGGCTATGAGTTCCTGATGCGCACGCCCTATGTTACGGTTTCTGGAAACCACATCGACTTTTCGATGACACGCTCCTCGGCCTACGATGCGCTCCTCAAAGAGCTGCGGGCTTATCTTGCGGAAAACTTTTCCGCCGAGGCGCAGAAGAGCATTTATCTCCATGAGCTGATCCACTGGCTGCGCCTCATGCCCTACAAGATCAGCAAGGACCGCGATCGCGCCCCCATGTTCTATGCCGGGCTTGTGATGGTCGCGAACGATGTAAGAAAAGAGCTGAACACATGAAGGAAAAATACCTGCTCGCCGTCGATCTCGACGATACGCTCGTTCAGACGGACGCTCTGAATTCCGCGGCCTACCGCCTCGCGATCCGGGAGGCGGGCGTCGAGATCCCGGAGGGCTATTTTGAAGAGCACTGCAGCGGCCGGCATTACCGGGACTTTCTCCCCGAGATCCTTGGGAGCGAGGTCTCTGCGGAACGGATGGAGGCGGTGCATGAGCGCAAAAAGGAACTCTATTCCGCCTGCATCGACCGCGCACGGCTGAACCTGCCGCTCTGCCGGATGCTGGAGGACCTGCGTGCGACCGGCCTCTGGTGTACCGCCCTCGTCACGACCGGCAATACGCGCAATTCTTCTGAGATCCTGCAGCACTTCGGCCTCGCCGGCCTCTTTGACGCCGTGATCACGGCATCGGACGTCGAAAAGCAGAAGCCAGACGGCGAGGGCTATGAAAAAGCGATGGCGATGCTCGGCATACCGCCGGAGCGCACCGTCATCGTTGAGGACAGCGAGACTGGCCTTCAGGCGGCACGCGCCAGCGGCGCGCACGTCTGGAAGATCGACCGGTTCTGAGGAGGACACCTTGAAAGATCTGCTTTCCCAGGCGATCCGCTTCGTCGGAATCTCGGGCATCGGATGGCTGCTGGACTTTTCAATTTACAGCCTCCTGACGGCCCTTCTCGGCGTTCCGGTATTTCTTGCCAACATCTGCAGCTCGATCCCCGCAATCACGCTGGTCTTCTTCGTCTCAACAAAAAAGATCTTCCGCAACGGGACGAGGATCCCCTTGTGGGGAAAATATGCGATCTATGTAGCGTATCAGATGGTGCTCCTGCTGCTCGTCTCTTCGCTGGCCCAGTGGGTCTCGGGAGCATGCATCCGCCTTCTTGGAGAAGGGGTGCGGTCCTTCGCACCGATCCTTGCAAAGATCCTGATCACGCCCTGCACGATGGTGTGTAATTTCTGCGTAATGAAAATCATGACGGAAAAGATGTGAATTTCAATGAGAATGCGTAAAAAGCCCAATCTGGACGCCCGCCTGGCCCGCTGCACGGAGCAGCTGGTCGAGGATCCCGCTTCCCGGAGAGGCGCCTGGCGGGAATATATTCCGGAAGGGAAGAAGCTTTATCTGGAGATCGGCTGCGGAAAAGGCCGCTTCACGGTGGAGACGGCAAAAAATGAGCCGGACGTCGTTCTTATCGCCATCGAGATGGAGCCGAACTCTCTCGTGATGGCAATGGAGCGGGCGCGGGAGGCCGGCGTCTCGAATGCCGTCTTTATCCGCGGGGACGCCGCAAAGCTCGGGGAGATCTTCGCCCCCGGCGAGCTCGAACGAATCTATATCAACTTCTGCGACCCCTGGCCCAAGAGCCGGGACGCCAAGTTCCGTCTGACGGCCCCCTCTTTTCTGCGCACCTATGCCGACCTTCTCCCGGAGGGCGGGCGAATCTTTTTTAAGACGGACAATACCCCTCTCTTCGACTGGTCTGTCGAGCGTTTTCAGGAAGAGGGCTGGGCGCTCTATGGCCTCACGCACGACCTGCATGCTGCCGGTCCTGTTGGCGTGATGACGGACTATGAGGCAAAATTCGTTGCGGGCGGATGGAAGATCAACCGTCTGGAGGCGGAGAAAACAGCGGGAACAAAAACGACGGCTGCCGGACCGGTTCCGCGGCTGCGGAACGCGGCGCTGAGCGATGCGAGGGGAGAATAAACATGCGCTTTATCTCATGGAATGTCAATGGCCTGCGGGCGGCAGTGAAAAATGGCTTTGAAGAAGTGTTCTTTGCCCTGAATGCCGACTTTTTCTGCCTCCAGGAGACCAAGCTCCAGGCCGGGCAGATCGCGCTTGACCTTCCAGGCTATGAGCAGTATTGGTGTTATGCCGAAAAAAAGGGCTATTCCGGCACGGCCATTTTCACCAGGCACACGCCTCTCTCAGTCTCCTATCATATTGAAGACGAGGAGCACAGCCACGAGGGCCGCTCCATCACGCTTGAATATGAAGACTTCTATCTTGTGTGTGTCTATACGCCGAATGCGCAGGACGGGCTCAAGCGCCTTGATTACCGCATGCGTTGGGAGGCCGCCTTCCGCACCTATCTTCTGCGCCTGGACGCAAAGAAGCCCGTCATTGTCTGCGGGGACATGAACGTTGCCCACGAGGAGATCGACCTCAAGAACCCGAAGACGAACGCCGGCAACCCCGGCTTTTCCGACGAGGAGCGCGAGCAGTTCAGCACGCTTTTGGATTCCGGCTTTACGGACACCTTCCGCTATCTTTACCCCGACCGCCGCGACGCCTACTCCTGGTGGAGCTACCGCGCCGCCGCACGGGAGCGGAACGTCGGCTGGCGCATCGACTATTTCCTGATCTCGAACCGTGCCGCTCCGCAGATCCGGGAGGCTTTTATCCTCCCCGAGATCCGCGGCTCGGACCACTGCCCGGTCGGACTGGACGTGACGCTTTGAAGATCGGGAACGTAACCGTCCCCGGCCGCTTTACGCTCGCCCCGATGGCGGGCGTTACGGACGCTGCCTTCCGCCGCCTCTGCCGCGAGCAGGGCGCCGCCCTCACAACGACAGAGATGGTCAGCGCAAAGGCGCTGACCTATCGGGACAAAAAGACGGAGGCTCTCCTCTTTCTCCCGCCGGACGAGCATCCCGCCTGCGTGCAGATCTTCGGCCACGAGCCGGAGGTGATGGGAGAAGCGGCCGCGCTTGCCATTGAGCAGTCGCGCGCCGATATTCTGGACATCAACATGGGCTGCCCTGTCGGCAAGATCGTGCACTCCGGAGACGGCAGCGCCCTGATGAAGACTCCGGAGACGGCGGCGAAGATCGTTGAATCCGTCAAGCGTGCGGTCTCCGTTCCTGTAACGGTGAAGATCCGCAAAGGCTTCGACGGCGGCAGCGTTAACGCAGTGGAGCTTGCAAAGCTTCTTGTCTCCGCCGGCGCGGACGCAATCGCGGTCCACGGGAGGACGCGCGCACAGATGTATTCCGGCCGGGCGGACTGGGACATTATCCGGGAGGTCAAGTCCTCCGTCTCCGTCCCGGTCATTGCAAATGGAGATGTTTTTACGGCGGAGGATGCCGTTCATATCCTGAATTATACCGGAGCGGACGCCGCCATGATCGGCCGGGGAAGCTTCGGCAATCCCTGGCTTTTCCGCGAGGCGAATGCCCTTTGTGCCGGAGAGCCCGTTCCGGCGCCGCCGGATCTGGAGGAAAAGCTCGCCTTGGCCGTGCGGCAGGTGGAGATGCTCGCGGAGCTGCGGGGCGAAACGGTCGCCTGCCTGGAGGCGAGGCATCAGATGGCGTGGTATCTCCACGGCGTGCCGCATGCGGCCTATTACCGGCAGCAGTTCGTCCGCGTCAGCACGCTTGAGGAGGTCCGCAAGGTCGCGCGGGATGCCGTGCGGGATCTGAAGAGCGAGAGAGGATCGAAAGAACATGAGTGATACGATCGCCGCCATCGCAACGGGGGCGGCAGTTTCGGCCATCGGCATTGTGCGCCTGTCCGGCCCGGAGGCGATCTCCGCGGCGGAGAAGCTGTTTTTCCCGCTTTCCGGGGCGCCGCTCCAAACGGCGGAGAGCCGGAAGCTGATCTATGGTGAGCTCCGTGCGCGGGACGGCGCTCTGCTGGACCTCTGCCTCTGCACGATCTCCCGTGCGCCAAACTCGTATACGGGGGAGGACACGGCGGAGCTGCAGTGCCACGGCTCGCCTGCCGTCCTGCGCGCGGCGCTGGAGGAGCTCTTTGCCCTCGGCGTGCGCCAGGCGAAGCCGGGGGAATTTACCAAGCGCGCCTTTTTAAACGGCCGCCTGGAGCTGACGGCGGCCGAAGCCGTCGCCGACCTGATCGATGCCGAGACAACGGAAATGGCCAGAAATGCCGCGGGCCAGCTCTCCGGCGCGATCGGAAGCAAGACGGAAAAGATCTATGATGCCCTGACGGACATCTGCGCGCATTACCATGCGGTGCTTGACTATCCGGACGAGGACATCGAGCCCTTTCTTCTTGAAGATTATCGTCAGACGCTTGCAAACGCCGCTTCGCAGCTTCGCCGCCTCTCCGGCACCTATCGGCGCGGCCGGTATTTCAAGACCGGTATCCCGACGGCGATCGTCGGAAAGCCGAATGCCGGCAAGAGCTCTCTTCTTAACGCGCTCCTCGGCTATGACCGCGCCATCGTGACGGCGCTTCCCGGGACCACGCGCGACACCATCGAGGAAAAGCTCTCTCTCGGCGGCTGCCTTCTCCGCCTGATCGACACGGCCGGCATCCGCGATGCGGAGGACGCGGCCGAGCGCCTCGGCGTGGAGCGGAGCTTCGCTGCGATGCAGCAGGCGGAGCTCGTTCTCGCCCTGCTCGACGGGACGGAGCGGCCGGACGAGGCCTCCGCAGCCGTCCTTCATGCGGCGGAGCAGGCGAAAAATGCCATCGTTGTTCTCACGAAAAAGGACCGCGAAGATTATTGCGCCTTCCGGCCGGATACGGCGCTCCCGGTCATCGAACTGAGCGCGGTGACAGGAGAGGGCATCCCGGAGCTGGAGAACGCGATCGGCGCACTCTTTCCCCTGCCGGAGGTTCCCGCCGGAGAGATCCTGACGAACGCCCGTCAGGCGGAGGCCGTGCAGACGGCACTCGAGTATCTGGAGGCAGCCGAGGCAGCCATGGCGGCGGGGGAGACGCCGGACATCGTCCTCACCGAGGCGGAGGGAGCCATGAACGCGATCGGAGAGCTCTCGGGGAGAAATCTCCGCGAGGATGTGACGAGCCGGATCTTTGCGCGCTTCTGTGTTGGGAAATAACAGTTGAAATTTTTCTCTTCCCGTGATACGTTAAAGATAAGAGAAATCGAAGAAGAGATACAGGAGGGAAACGTGGAGAGCAAGCATCCGGCAGCGATCGCTGCCCATTTGGAGAAAGTCGCGGCCTGCCTGTGCCAAATTGACACCGAGCCCGAGGACGGAAAGTATATCGGCCTGGATACGACCGTCGAGGACGCGCTTGGCCATCTGATCACGGCCATGTTCCCCTATCATTTCGGCAATGCCCGGGAGCGCTTCGTTGAATCGGAAAAACGGACGTGGGAGCTCATGCGCGCCTACGATGCGCTTACGCGCTGCCTCAGCTTTGTGTGCGAAAGCGAGGCGGACGCCGCCGCAAAGGCGACTGAGCTAATCGACCGGATCCCGGAGATCCTCGAGGTGCTGAAAACGGATGTGACCGCGGGCTATGAAGGGGATCCCGCCGCGCGCAGCGTGGACGAGGTCATCCTCACCTATCCCGCCTTCAAGGCAATCTGCATCTACCGTGTGGCGCATCAGCTCTACCGGATGGGGATCCCCCTGGTTCCCCGCATGATGACGGAATACGCTCACCGCATCACCGGCATCGACATCCACCCCGGGGCCTCCATCGGCCGGTATTTCTTCATTGACCACGGCACCGGCGTCGTCATCGGAGAGACGACGACGATCGGAGACCATGTCAAGCTCTACCAGCATGTGACCCTGGGCGCCAAGAGCTTCGAGGTCGGGGAGGACGGCGTGCTCATCAAGGGCATCAAGCGTCATCCGGACATCGGCAGCCGCGTCGTCATCTACGCCGGCGCTACGATCCTCGGAGGAGATACGGTCATCGGAGATGACTGCGTGATCGGAGGCAACGTGTGGCTGACGCACTCGGTTCCGGCGGGAGAAACCGTCACGATCCGCCTCTCCGGGCCCGCACAGGGGACCCGGTCTGGAACAAAGTTTTGAATTTCAGGGAAATAAGAGCATTCTTCCGATTGACATTGCGGTTATTGTCGGGTAAAATAAGAAGAAAAATCTTTTGATTTTTGAAAGAGGGGTAAACATGTCATATAGAGTAGTAACCAAGCGCTTTCTCAACAAGGCAAACACGATCTGCCTTTTTGAGATCGAGGCTCCGCTCATTGCGCGCCATGCGCAGGCAGGCCAGTTTATCATCTTCCGCCTGGACGAGCAGGGAGAGCGCGTCCCGGTCTCCGTGGCAGGGTATGACCGCGAGAAGGGCACCGTGAGTGTCATGGTGCAGGCTGCCGGCCGTACCACGAGAATGCTGCACACGGTCAAGCAGGGCGACGTGATCACGGATGTGGTCGGTCCGCTCGGCAAGGCAACGGAGATGGAAGGCCTGAAGAAGGTCGCCGTTGTCGGCGGCGGCGTCGGCTGCGCGATCGCCTATCCGATCGCGAAGGAAATGCACGAAAAGGGCATTGACGTCACCTTCATTGCCGGTTTCCGCAGCGATGACATCGTCATCCTGAAGGATGAGCTGAAGGCTGCGTCCAACAAGCTCATCATGTGCACGGATGACGGCACCTACGGCCGCAAGGGCTTCACCACGGATGCCCTGAAGGAAGAGATCGAGGCCAACATCAAGGAAGGCAAGCCCCAGTTTGACCGCGTCATTGCCATCGGGCCGGACATCATGATGAAGTTCCTCGCCGATGTCACGCGTCCCTACGGCATCAAGACCATTATCTCGCTCGACCCCATCATGGTCGACGGGACGGGCATGTGCGGCGGCTGCCGCGTCATTGTTGGCGGCGAGACGAAGTTCGCCTGCGTTGACGGGCCGGACTTTGACGCACACCAGGTCGACTTTGATTCCCTCATCAAGCGCGCCGCCTTCTACAAGGATGAACAGGACCAGATGGCGCAGCATATCTGCAATATGACTGGAGGAAAGCGTAATGGCTGAGAGTGTTTATCTTGCGAATATGCAGGCAGAGATCGAGCGTGAGTGCTCTCTCTGCACAACGAAATCCTGCCAGACGGGCTGCCCCATTACGGCCCGCATTCCGAACTTCCACGAGTTCCTTGTGGATACGATCTCCGAGAAAAAGCTCCTGAAGCACCCGATGCCCGAGCAGGATCCCGTCGAGCGCGCCAGGAACTTTGACGAGGTCGCCACCGGCTATACCGAAGATATGGCAATGGAGGAAGCCAAGCGCTGCCTCAACTGCAAGAATCCGCACTGCCGCGAGGGCTGCCCGGTCTCCGTCCGCATTCCGGAGTTCATTGCTCAGGTTGCCAAGGGAGAATTCGAGTCTGCCTACCAGATCATCAAGACCACGAACTCTCTGCCTGCCGTCTGCGGCCGTGTCTGCCCGCAGGAGAAGCAGTGCGAGAGCAAGTGCGTGCGCAACATCAAGGGCGAGAGCGTCGGCATCGGCCGTCTCGAGCGCTTTGTGGCCGACTGGCACAATGCCCGCGCCGACAAGGCTCCGGTGGAAGTCGTTCCCTCCAACGGTCACAAGGTTGCCGTCATCGGCTCCGGCCCGTCCGGCCTGACCTGTGCAGGTGACCTGCGCAAGATGGGCTATGACGTCACGATCTTCGAAGCCTTCCACAAGAGCGGCGGCGTTTTGGTCTACGGCATCCCGCAGTTCCGTCTCCCGAAGGAGATCGTCCAGATCGAAGTGGACAACCTGAAGGAAATGGGCGTCAAGATCGTCAACAACGCCGTCATCGGCAAGAGCGAGACGATCGACGAGCTGTTTGCGGACGGTTTTGAGGCCGTCTATATCGGCTCCGGCGCCGGCCTGCCGCAGTTCCTCAAGATCCCCGGCGAGAACCTGCTGGGCGTCTATTCCGCCAACGAGCTCCTCACGCGCACGAACCTCATGAAGGCCTATCGCGATGATTACGATACGCCGCTCAAGAAGTTCCACAATGTCGCCGTTGTTGGCGGCGGCAACGTTGCCATGGACGCTGCGCGTGTCGCAAAGCGCCTGGGTGACGGACACGTCTATATCACCTACCGCCGCGGCATTGATGAGCTCCCCGCCCGTAAGGAAGAAGTCGAGCACGCCATTGCCGAGGGCATCGAGTTCCAGCTCCTCAACAACCCGGTCTCCATCGTGAGCGACGAGAGCGGCTACGGTTACGTCAGCGGCATTGAGCTGCAGCGTATGGAGCTTGGCGAGCCGGACGAAAAGGGCCGCCGCAAGCCGATCCCCGTCGAGGGCTCCAACTGGATCCTCGAGTGCGATACGGTCATCATCGCCATTGGCACGAGCCCCAACCCGCTGATCAAGAACACGACCGACGGTCTCGCCATCACCAAGAAGGGCGGCATTGAGACGGACGAGTTCGGCAAGACCTCCCGCGAAGGCGTCTTCTGCGGCGGCGATGCTGCAACCGGCTCCGCCACGGTCATCCTCGCGATGGGCGCCGGCAAGACGGGTGCCAAGAGCATCGACGAGTACATCAAGTCCAAGAACGCCTGATCACTCTTTCCAATTTCATAGAACGAAAAACACAGGTATCATTCGGTACCTGTGTTTTCGCTTTCGGTTCCGGCGGCATCTTCCGCGGCCGCGTTTTCTGCCGCTGCACGGGCAGCCTCGGCCTGTTCCCGGTCGGCCTGCATTTCGGCGAGTGCTTCTTCAATCTCTTTCTGCCGCTGTGCCTCCGCTTCGGTCTGCTCCGAGCGAGCTTCGGCGGGAAGCGTGGAGGGGGGCGGAGAATAGGGTGTCGGCTCCGGCGTGGCGGCCGCGGCGGCGAGGGCGGCCTGTTCGGCAGCATAGGCCTGCTCGGCGCGCTCCTCGGCGAGGATCTCGTCTTCGCTCTTTTTCTCCACCGAGCCGATGATCCTCCGGCCGATCCAGTCGTGCGTCTCGAGATATTCCTCAAGCGAGGTCACGAGTACGTCGTGCGCGGAGTCCATCGCGTGGACGAACTGTCCGTCTCCAATATAGAGGCCTGCGTGATTGACATAGGAGCTGCCGTGCCAGGAAAAGCAGATCACGTCTCCGGGCAGCAGGTCTTCGATGTTTTCCACACGCTCCCCATCCTGTGCCTGGTATTCCGCCACGCGGCTGATGCGGTAGCCGAACTGGCGATACACGTAATACACGAGCCCCGAGCAGTCAAAGCCCGTCTCTGGAGAGGTCCCTCCATAATTATAGTCGTACCCGACGAACTGCAGGGCATATTCCGCGATTGTCTCGCCCTCATACGGCTCCGGTGTCGGTTCGGGAGTCGGTTCCGGAGTGGGAGAGGGGGTGGGCGACGGGGAAGGTGACGGAGACGGCGCAGGAGAAGCCGTCGCTTCCGGGGCGCTTCGTTCCGTCTGCTTCGCCGTTACGATGACACGGCAGGAGGAGACAAAGACGGCCGAAGCACAGGCGATGATCAGCAGGAAAACGAGCATGATCCGTTTCATTTTTTTTCGGTCCTTTGGCAAGATGCTTCTATTCTATCACAGGAAGCGCCCCGCGGCAACGGGTGAAAAAATTGCGCCTGTCAGAGAAAGCTTCACGTTGACATAATGAGGTTGCTGTGGTAGGATGATACATAATCATAACATCAAATCCATTTCTCGAGAGGTATTGACCATGGCCCGGAACAAGTCCGATGCAGAGTCCATCTTCCGAAAGAGTGAAGAGGAAATGAGCGATATGGAGCGCATGATGGCGGAGATCCTCGGCGAGCAGAAGGGACCCGAGGCGGCGGAAAGCCCGAAGAAAGAGCCGTCTCCCCAGGCTGCAGCCGCGTCGCCGGTTCCTCCCGCCCGACAGAAAAAAGCGCCGGAAAAGCAGGAGCGTGCCGCAAGCCACGCCTCTGCCGCTTCTTCCGCCAAGGCGGAGACGAAACCGGCGAAGAAAAAGAAGAAAAAAGGATTCCCGGTGGGTCTGCTGCTGGCTGTCATCGTTCTTTTGGTGATCGGCGTTCTGGTCTATAGCAAGGTCCTGCGGGATCTCCCCGGCAGCATGCCCGGTGCCGCCTCCAATGTGGATAATGTGAGCGCCGTGCAGACCTATGAGCCGGATGTCCCGACGGACGAGGAAACGGCCGAGATGGCGGAGGTCTCCTTCCCGCCGGATATGGTCTTCCCAACGCCGGAGCCCGAGGAATCCCTCCGTGAGGACGGGACGATCAAGGCCCAGCCCCCCGCAGGCTCCATCGTGATCATGTCCGGGACGGAAGATCAGGAAACGGCCGCAGCCGAAGGCGAAGGTACGGGCGAAGCCGTCGAGCATCGCTATGAATTCTATACGGAAGACGTCAGCTGGACGGAGGCACAGCAGCGCTGCCTTGACAAGGGCGGGCATCTCGCCGTCATCAGCAATGAGGACGAGCTGAGCGAGGTCATTCAGCTTGCCGCGGCTAACGGTATTCAGAAGGTCTGGATCGGCTGCCACAGGGAAAACGGCGAGCTCGTCTGGGAAAACGGCGAGACGGTCGACTATTATGTCTGGGGCAAGGGCGAACCTTCGCTGATTGACAGCGGAGACAATGTCTCGGAGGACTATCTCCTCCTGTGGTACTTCAACGGCTCCTGGGTCTATAACGACAGCCGCAACGATCCCGTCCGGGATTATCCCGCCATGTACAGCGGCCAGATCGGTTATGTCTGTGAATACGGCGCCTGATAAGAAACCAATTCGGAAAGTGAGAAAAAAGATGAAAAACATGAGAAAATGGATCGGCCTGCTGCTCTGCCTCGCTCTGGTGCTCTCCCTTGGCGTCTCCGCCTTTGCAGACGAGGAAGCGGCCGAAACCGAAACGACGGACTACGGCATCATTGACCCCGACGAGCTCAATGCGATGTTTGACGAGTTCACTGCCAAATACAACATGACGGCCACCGGCCGCTCCTTCAGCGTCGGCTTTTGCTATCTCGCCACCGGCGACACCTGGTATTACAACGACGGCAAGTGGTACTATTCCGCAAGCCTCTACAAGGTGCCGACCTCCATGCTTTTCGCCGAGCAGGTCGCGAACGGCGAGATCACCATGGATACCATGATCACGACGCAGTATGCCTCCGGCACGCTTGAGAGCCTCATGAGCAAGGCCATCGTGAATTCGAACAACGATGCCGGCCATGCTCTCGTCGAGTATCAGGGAGGCTCCTATTCCGGCAAGTGTGCCGACCAGTTCTATCAGTATACGGATCTCCCCGAGAGCTACTTCAGCTCTGACTTCGAGAGCGTCAGCTACTATAATGTCGTGTTCTATACCCAGGTGCTCAAGACTCTCTATGAAAACCCGAGCCGCTTCCCCTATGTGATCGACTTTATGAAGCAGGCCCAGCCCGGCGCCTACCTGCGTACCTATCTTGAGGGCACCTACGAGGTCGCCCAGAAATACGGCGCCTTTGAAGAGACCAAGACCAGCCCCACCAAGCAGAACAACCATGCCGCCGGCATCATTTATACCCCCAATCCGATCATCGTCACAGTGATGACGGTCAATATTGACAACTATAACAACCGCATCGGCGAAGCCGCCCAGATGCTTGCCGACTATGCCCTGACGCTTGACTCCCGTCTGGATGCCTACCGCCAGGAGCAGCAGCTTGCTGCCCAGCAGGAGGCTCAGCGTCTCGCACAGGAGGAGCAGGAGCGCCTGGCCGCCGAAGCCGCCGCTCAGGCTGCCGCAGCGGCCGCTGCAGCCCAGACCTCCGTCACCGGCAGTGATACTGCCTCCGGAACGGACTCCAACGTTTCCATCTTCATGGACACCACGCCGACGCCTGCCCCCGCATCCTCTTCGGGCGCTGCCTCGGCTCTCTCCTCCGGCCTCTTTGGGCTGGACGGGGATACCACGCAGAAGGTGATCCTTATTGCCGGTGCTGCGATCTTCGTGCTCGGCCTGATCCTCCTCATTGTTGCGCTCGCTATGCGTGCCCGCAGAAAACGCGAGGAGGAATACGACGAGGATTACGATGACGAATATGACGAGGACGACGATTACCTCGCGCCTCCCGTCGTAAAGAACACCTCCCGTTCCGGCCGCCGCGTGCCCGCCTATGTGGAGGAAGAGGACGAGGAGTACGACGAGGAAGAAGCCGAGGACGAAGAGGAATACGAAGAAGAATCCGAGGACGAAGCCGAAGAAGAGGAATACGAGGAGGACGAAGAGCTCGAGGAAGAGCCCGGAGAAGAGGCGGAGGAGGAAGAGCCGGGCTCTGAACCCGAGGCCGAAGAAGAGGCCGAGGAGGAGTATCTCGAGCCGCAGGAAGACTTCCTGGAGCAGTTCACCTATGAGGATATCCGGAAGGAGTTCTCTCTCGACGATTTTGACCTGGACCTCCCCGAGGAGGAAGACACGTCCTCCCGCCGGAAGCATTGAGCCGCCTTGCGAAGCCCTGACATGCAGCATTTCTCCGTACGCATTCTCTGCCTCCTTCTGGTGCTTGCCCTTGCCTTCACAGCTGCCGGCTGCGGCAGCAGCGGCTACGGCGTAAAGACAACGCAGACGCTCGTTGAGCAGGATTATTCCCTTGCCTTCCGTGTCAACGACCCGACGGTCTATTATGTCTCCGCCGCCATCCAGGTCCTCGCGGCGCAGGGCAAGGTCGACGAGCTCGCCACGAAGTGGTTCGGCTCTCATGCCGTCAGCTTTGAAAAGAATGCCTCCGCGCTCGACAATCTGGCCGTTCCGGAAAACAAGACCTTCATCATCGGAGTCGATGTGAATTCCTTCCCCCTTGTCTATATCTCCAACGGGATCTACTGGGGCTTTGACATCGAGCTTGCCATTGCCGTGACGGATCTCCTGGGCTGGACGCTCAAGGAACAGCAGATCGAGAAGGAAAACGTCTATAACGAGCTCGCCTCCGGCAATATCGACTGCGCCTGGGGCGGCATCGCCCTCGACCAGAGCGAGATCGACGCTGAGAAATACGTTCAGATCGGCCCCTATCTCCACAATGACATCGTCATTGCCGCGCGGGACGGCGCCATCGTCGGCAATCTCAAGGGGAAGACGCTTGCCATGCCGTCCACGACCGAGGCTCTGGCTGCGCTCAACACGAATCCCAAGCTGGTCAACCGCCTTGGCAACGTGATCCGCCTTGTCGGCGGGACGACGGAATGCTTCACGTATCTCTATTCCGGCCAGTGCGACGCCATCCTGACCGACACGGCCGCGCTTCTCTATTACAACAGCCATTGATGCGCAGGAACGCCCGCAAAAGCTGCGGGCGTTCCTGTTTTTTCCCTTGACATTCGGGAACCTCTGTGCTATTCTACCCTAGCAGGTCAATTGTGCAGAAGTACCCAAGAGGCCGAAGGGGCTCCCCTGCTAAGGGAGTAGGCGTGTAAAAAGCGCGCGAGAGTTCAAATCTCTCCTTCTGCGCTGCAGAGATCCTTTGATTCACCTTGAGTCAAAGGGTCTTTTTTACTGCATATTGTAAATTTGAGGAGTAGGATCATGCTGAAAAAGGTTACCGAGGTCTACAAGGAAAATTCCGCCTTCAAGCTTTTCTTCGCGTCCCTCATTGCCATGGGCCTTGGCTACGGGCTCTACAAGGGCGTTATTGACAACTATCTTGCCGAGATCGTCGGCATGGGGGAATTTGACCGCGGCGTTGCGGAGTTCTTCCGCGAGCTGCCGGGTCTGATGCTCGTCTTCATTCTTGCCGTGCTCTACACGCTCTCCGCCGAGACGATCTACAAGGTCGGCGCCGTGATCTCGGTGCTCGGCATGGGGATGATGGCCGTTGTCTCTCCGGCGAAGATCATCGTCACGGTTGCCATCTGCACCTACTCTCTCGGCGAGCATATCCAGCTCGGCATGAAGAACACGCTCTCCCTTCAGTACGCGAAGGAGGGCCGCGGAGGGCAGGCGCTGGGCCACCAGAACGCCGTCTATCAGATCGGCACGCTGCTCGGCTATCTTGCCATCATCGTGCTCTTCTCCTTCGTGCAGGAGACGTTCCGCCCGGTCTTCGCCGTCGCTGCGGGGATCACGCTTGTCGGCATGGTCGTTTCCTTTATGATCTCCGGCAGCAGCGAGACAAACAAGAACGCCAGCCGCTTTTACTTCCGCAGGAAGTTCACCAAGTATTATATGCTCGAGGTGTTCTACGGGGCGCGCAAGCAGGTCTTCTTCACCTTCGGCCCCTATGTGCTGATCCTTCTCTATGGTGCGAGCGCCCGCGTGATCAGCCTGCTGTTCGCTGTCTCCGCCATCAGCTGCTTCTTCCTCGCCCCGGTGGTCGGGAAGATCATCGACAAACTCGGCTACAAGATCGTTATGATCTCGGATACGCTCATTCTCGTCATCGTCTGCTTCTTCTATGGCTTCAGCCACCATATCTTCCCGCGGGACGTCGCCTTCGTGGTCTGCTGCGTGAACTATATCCTCGATTCCGTCATCTCCCTCGCCTCCATGGCCTCGAATGTCTACGTCCAGGATATTTCCGACAGTCCCGAGGAGGTCCGTGCCACGATCTCGACCGGCGTCTCCGTCAACCACCTGATCACGATCCTTATTGCCCTCTTTGGCGGCTGGATCTGGCAGACGCTCGGTGTAGAGACCCTCTTCATCCTCTCCGCCATCCTCGGCCTTTGCAACAGCGCCTATGCCGCAACCGTGAAGACAGGGAAGCAGCTGAGGGAGATGGAAGCAAATGCGGGAAAGGCGAGTGGAAGATAATTTCATCAAAGCTTGGATCGCGTTTGCTGCGCTCCCGCTGCTCTTGCTCTTCTTGCTTGCTGTCTGTTGCAGGACGGAAAAACTTATGCCGGAGCCTTTTCCCGTTGCGGAAGGGATAACTTTGAAAGCAGAGAAAAGAGAAGAGGGAGAGGAAGAGATCGCTTCCGAGCTTTTTACCGTGGAAGGGAAAATGTTTCTCTGGGCGCCTGACGGCAGCAGTCTGATTGAGTCGAGCCGGCTGTGCCTCTGTTCCGGGGATCCGGAGCAGGGATTTACGCCTATGCTTGAAGTCCATGTGAGCAATGCTCTTTCAGAACCGCAGACGATCGATCTCCTCGTTGAGAAGAATGGCAGAACCTTTTTTGCCGATTCTGTCACGCTTCAGCCGGGAAGCCGAATCTGGTCGATAAAAATAGAAGTGATAAATGCTTCCGGCCTGTGTAATTTTACATTTTATGCCGACGGCTGCCAAATCGGGAACATCGTCCTGCCGATTGAAGAAGGAATATCGGAGGAAGCGCAGACTTGGCTTGAGAAAAATGCCGCATAGAGCCTGCCGAAGCAGAACCTGTGCGGCACAGAGATCAGAACAGAGTTTGCAGAACAAAGGCAAAGAGCAGAAGCAGCAGGGTGTAGCCCGCATCGATTGCAATTACGGCAAGGGCTCTCCGGAAAGGCTTTCGGATCTTTGTGAGCCGGAGGTCGTTCCAGATCTCCAGATAATTGCAGCTGAAGAAAAGGAGCGTCAGTACATATGCGTAATAGAGAAGTATTCCGAGCGTGCGTGCTCCGGCAGGGAAGGGGAGCAGAAGTCCGCTGAGAAAGAGCGCCGGGTATCCGAGCGTCGCAAGCGCAAGATGCATCGGATCGCCGCTTCGAAAGCCGGGCGGCGTAAAGCGGAAAGGTGCACAAGCCGGCCGATCTGCCTCCTGCGGGGGACGGCGGGCAATAACGGACAGATCTGCCGCCAGCTCGTATACGTCGCGGTACCGGGCTCCCGGTTCCATGCGTGTGCAGCGCGAGATGATCCTGCGGGAGGAGCGGCTACAGGAATCAGTGCCCTTCAGTATTTCCTGATAAAGAATGCCTAGACCGTAAATATCCGTCTGGATGCTGGAAGCGCCGAATCCGTACTGCTCCGGAGCGGCATAGCCCTCTGTTCCGATCAATACGGTGTCATGCTCCTGCCCGGAAACGTACTGCTTGGCCGCATCCAGGTCGAGAAGACGAACCTCTCCGGAGTAGGAAAGAATCACGTTTTCGGGCTTGATGTCCCGGTGGATAATGGGCGGCTCGGCGTCATGCAGCTGCCGGACGATTGCGCACAGCTGCAGCAGAAATTCTGCGGTCTGTGCTTCCGACTGGAAATAATGCTCGGAAAGCAACGTGTCCAATCGTTTCCCGCTGATATATTCTTCGATAAGGATCATATGGTTTCCGTCGGGGATGGCGTGCAGGATCCGAGGCATCCCGCGAACGGGATGCTCCTTCAAGTAAAGAAAGAGATCCGGATTATAAATGACAAGATCCTTTCGCAGAAAGATCTGATGTCCTGCCCGGCTCTGTACAATGGTAACATTTGCCTCCGGTGATGCAATCGGCATATAATCGCTTAAAATATATTCGTCGCTCAATGTCATAAAAAACAACCTCGAGGTTAAAATGAAGAAAACGACCCGAACCCTGACAGAGACTCTCAAAAAAACTCCTGCGGAGGCAGTCGAGCAGTATTTGAAGGAAAATGAGGAGAATCTGATTCGAGAAAACGGCTCTTTTGCCGATTATATGCGATTTCAGATAAAAAAGAAAGGCTTGACGCAGCAAAATGTTTTTCTGGCGGCAGATCTTTCGGAACGCTATGGGTATAAGCTCCTTTCCGGCCAAAGGCATACTTCACAGAGAGATACGGTCCTGCGGCTGTGTTTTGGGGCCGGTTTTACTTTGGAGGAAACGCAGCAGGCGCTCCGCCGAAACGGAATGGCGCCTCTTTATCCGCGTGTCCCGCGGGATATTATGCTGATGATCCAGCTCAATCAGGGCAACTATGACATTTATGCTGTCAACAGCTATCTGGAGGAGCACCACGAGACTCCTCTGCAGGGAACGGAGGAATAGGTCTGAGAAGGATTCGAAGCATTATTGCCGGCACCCTGTGGCTTTTGCTGCTTTCCATCGGGGCGGCATATGTGTTCTCGGCAATTTCGGCAGCTTCCGAACCGGCCGGAGATGTGGAAGGAAAGTTCATCCTTCAGGCGGGAGAGCAGGAACAGCCGGAGGAGGATGCGGCAGCGGAGCTCGATGCTTACTGCAAAAATCTGAAATGCACGGCATCGGTCGCTTTGCTCTCCACAGAGGACGGCTCGGAAAAGGATTACGGGGAGCCTGTCATCTATCTGCAGGATCTCGATGAAACGCATGCCGCCCGGATCCTGCTGGATATGGAGAACCGAAACGAGGACGGCCGCAAGGTCGATGCCATGATCCTGGAAAACGGAGAACTTTTTGCCGATATTGACGGCTGGGCCCTGGAGCCCGGAAGCAACCCGTTTTACATGGACGTAACAAATGTAGAAGGAACGGGTGATTGCGTCTATGTCTTTTATGTAGAGGGAACATTGGTATCCATCGTTCGGATTGAGCTTAGGGACGCAAAATCTCCTTAAAATTTAAAATATTTAAAATAAGAGAAACGAGACATTTCCGAAAAGAAGTGTCTCGTTTTTTATGGCTAAGATTTGACATTTTGCCCCATCTTGGGGCAACGGGAAAAACAGAAACCTGTTATACTGAAACAAAGCTGCTGAAAGACAAAAAGAAACTCAGCGGTTTACAGTCGGATTGTCTGTGCGTTCCAGGAGATAGTCGATCGAAACGTTAAAATAATCGGCAAAGCTGATCAAAAGCTCATAATCAGCCTCTCTTGCGCCGGTTTCATAGCGGCTGATGCTGTTCTGATTCAGGTGAAGGTCCGTAGCAAGTTTAAGCTGCGAGATGCCGCGTTTTTCCCGAAGTTCTTTTAAACGCACAGCATCGTACCTCCTTTTTTTCTCTTTCAGTTCTTGACAGAATTATACCAACATGGCATAATACTAAATATCCCGATTTGGTATATTCAAAAGAAATTGAAAAAGAAGGCGAAGATGAGATGCAGTAGTTAGCAAGCGGAACAGAAAATAAAAAACGAAGAGTAAAAAATTAAATATATTTGGAGGAAATAATATGCCTTGGTATCAGTTTTGCCCGAAATGCAATGTCCCGATGACCGAGATTGCTGAGAGACGCGGTGGATTCAGCGGCGGAAAGGCCGTAGTCGGTGCTGTTGTAGCCGGACCGATTGGGCTGGCTGCCGGTGCGCTTGGAAAAAAGAGAAAGACTTATCAGTGTCCGTGCTGCGGTTATGTGATGGAAAAGTAAATACTCCAAAGCATGCAGTAATGCAAATAATAAAAGACAGCGTCATATATCTGGTTCGCAGCTATCAGAAATACGCTCCGCAGAGTATTCGAAATAGATGCCGTTATACACCGTGTTGTTCGGAGTACATGATATTGTCCGTAGAAAAATATGGTGTAAGTGAGGGAATAGTGAATGGAATAAAGAGAATAAAACGCTGTACTTATCCAAACGGCGGAGAAGATTGGCCATAGGAGGGACGTAAATTGGATTCAGGATGTAGCGGAATCTTTCAAATTTTGGTGTATGTATTACTTGCTATTTTTGCAATATTAGTGATTTCAGCAGCAGCGAGCAGTGGACTTGGCATTATGGCTGGAATCGGCATTGTGGTGATTGCCGTTGTAGTTTTTGCGGGTATTTTTTCATGATTGCACAGAGTGCGGCAACAATATATCGTATGCAAAATTCGAAGATATCCCAACGTATCCCATGCAATAAGCGCTAATTTAAATAAAATTATCTTAACATTTCACGGAGAGAAAAATGAAAAAAATTGTTTGTGAGATGTGCAATAGCACCAATATCGTAAAAGATGGTGGCGTTTTTGTATGTCAAGATTGTGGAATGAAATATTCGCTTGAAGAGGCCCGGAGCATGATGAAGGAAGTTTCTGATAGTGAAATTGGTTCAGGCTCAGCTCTTGTGACAAATGATAAAAATAACCAGCAGATCCTTAATCTGTTGGAGTTAGCTAGGGTTTCATACTCATCAAAAAATTACGCAGAGACCGAGAAGTTTTGCAATCAGGTAATTGCAATCGATGCAACAAACTACGAGGCTTGGAAATTAAAAGGTGAAGCGATTAATTTCCAGATTAATGCAAATAATCAGCGAATTCTTGAAGTATATAACTGCCTTATGACATCTTTCAGAGTTCTTGATGCGGAAGGAAAGAATGAACATAAGGGTGAGATCATGAGATCCCTTAAAGTTTGCTTTGAGAGTGAGATTACTTTTTGGATTGGCCAGGTTGAAGCTCAAAGACCAACGGATCAGTCTCTAAAGAAAGCGGAAAACACTTTTGCCGATGCTTACAGCAAGCTAAGCAGTGCTTATGATGAGTTCGGAATTGATGGAAAGGCGGAATATCTAGCATCGCTTGATAACCTGTTTATTGACTGCGTAAACAGAACTGTAACCAGTGCTTGGAGGTCAACTGTAGGTTATAATTATTATCGTCAGGATTTGGATAACCGTGGGGCTCGGTGGAAGAGAAATGAGGATGATCGCTCAAGCGATTTTAGACCATCTTGCGAAATATTCGACACATTTGTCAGCGAGATCGGAATTTTGATCAATTTGCTTCAATATGCTGAAAAACAGTTTAATAAGACCACGCCACTGCAAACAAAAGAAAATGTATACTCTAATTTGAAGTTCTACTGGGAAGCACCGTTAGATGCCGTTGGTTACAATGCGATGGTTAGTACGACTACGAATGGTTATGGGGCGGTGACCAACAGATATGAATATTGGCATCCGGCCAGGGTGCTTACGGACGAAGCTAAGGCGGTAAGAAGAAAACGTGCGAGAGCATGCCAAGATCAATTAAATCAGATTGAAAAAGAGAAAAAAGAGGAAGCTATAAAGAAATATTGGGAACAACATGCAGAGGAAAAAGCAGCTCTTTTAAAAGAAAAAAGCGAGCTTAGAACGAAGGTTGAAACGCTTGAAAAAGAACTGACAGCTATCCCCAACAGGGATAAAGTGATCTCACTTAATGAGGATATAAGAAAATTTAAAGCAGATAAAAGCGCACTTGGCTTATTTAAAGGTAAAGAGAAACAAGCACTCCAGGATAAAATCGATAAAGCCGTAGCTGAACTTTCCAAAATTGAAGGAGCAGTAAAAGAGAGAGAAGATAAGCTAAATGCGGAAATAAAAAAAGCCGAAGAGAGAACGGCAGAAATCGAAAGAGAATTAACGAAACAACGTTAAGGAAAGGGGCAATTGATTATGGCTAGCTACATTACTGAATATGAACGTTTTATGGATAGTCAGGGAATTAAATATTCGCACCAGAACGCCACGTCCGTATCGATATCGTATGAAACGAGTAATATTAAATCCTGCCGGGTGCAGGTGAATTTTGATGCGGACGGAGACAATAAAGTTGCATTTCATAGCTGGAGCATTGGTAACGTAAAGGACGATGAAAAATTTTCAAAGGCGTTAGTGCTTTGCAACGAGCTGAACAAGCAATATAGATGGGTCAAATTTTACATAGATGACGATAGAGACATTGCCGTCAGTGCAGATGCAATCGTTGATCTTTCCAGTGTCGGATCAGAATGCGCAGAAATGGTCAGTAGAATGGTCAATATTTCAGATGCTGCGTATCCTCAATTTATGAAGTTACTTTGGTTTTGAATAGACTGAGAAGATAAAGTCAGATCGAGAAACTGTTTTTATGAGGGAAGATCACAGATTTCCTCGAATTTTAAGATTAAATAAGAAATTTGAAAAATTAAGAAAGGATTAAATTTCTCATGAAAAGAATATGTGCCATCCTGCTGGCGTTCACTCTTATTTTCGTTTTAGCTGTTCCTGCATTTGCGGCTGAAAACTCTGCAGAGGGAGAAGCGGTATTCGACTCATCCGTATTTGAATCTTCAGGATTATACAAGTATGATAAGTTTGAAAAAACTTGGCATATTACGGGCTGGTACGAGCATGATTATAACGATGGTTCATATGTCCTCGTAGGATCTCTTCTTTACTCTGATTATGTAGATTATGGATGGGGACCGGAATTTAGGGTCGTCTCATATGATGGTGAACGCGATGAATACGAGAAAGTCAATGGATTTTATGCTCTTGTTGACGATACACTGTATTCATTTCCGGCTTTGTTTGATGGAAATACGAATGGTTACGTTTTTGGCGGGAATGTGGCAAGAGAATTTCTTAAGTCATTAAGCACAGCTAAAGAAGTGGCTTTTAAATTTGATGTCACTTCAGGAAAAGGCAATACATACTCTTTTTCGATTGACAATGTTGATACGGAAAAACTTGATGAATTAATCGAAATCTCCAAGCTGTTTGAGAAATCAAATGCCTGGAATATCGATGAAAATCCTGAAGCAAGTGATGGCTTGGTGAAAGCTTCCATTAGCTAATTCTCATGTTTGCTGTAAAATAGGAATCTAAATGCAGAGGGTGCGTTCACTTTACGCATCCTCTGCAGCTTTTCCTCAAATCTTTGACATTCATCCGGTAACATGATAAAATAATTTTGCTGCTGAGCAGCAGGGCACCGAGAACGTCACTCCGCACAGGGGGCGTGCAAGTCGCAACCGCGAAGCGGATCTTGGCGACTTGTAGGGCGGTCTAGCTACATCTCCGAGAGGAGGTGGTTGTATGCCGATTACATTGACATTCCATCTCTTTGGATTGACGATCACATTGTGTATAACAAAGCGATAACCGCCGCTCTGGTCCAGCGACGGTTTTCTTTTAAGATTATCCAACACTTGGGCTAGGCCGTTTACCAACGGCGCCCTTTTATGATTCTATGATAATTATACTCGGTGAAAAAGTCAAGGGCGAAGTTCCGGCAATACAACCGGGGCTTGCCTGCCGATAAAGGAGACCCATTCATAGGGGGAGAGAAAGATATGGTTCGTGAAATTATGCGTGATCCGCTGTTCCTCGCGCAGAAGTCCTTCCCGGCAACAAAGGAGGATCTCCCGACGGCGCAGGATCTGCTTGATACGCTCTCTGCACACCGGGACGAGTGTGTCGGTATGGCGGCCAATATGATCGGCGTGAGGAAGAATATCATTGCGGTGACGGCCGGCTTCTTCAACATTGCCATGCTCAACCCGAAGATCGTGAAGCGATCGGATCCCTTTCCGGCGGAGGAGGGCTGCCTCTCCCTCTCCGGTGTGCGGCCCTGCCTGCGCTACCGGGAGATCGAGGTGGAATATCAGGATCTGGAGCTTCGCCCGCAGCGGAAGAAATTTTCCGGCTGGACCGCCCAGATCATCCAGCATGAGTGCGACCATCTTCAGGGCGTTCTGATCTGACCCAAGCCCCGCAGGCATCATCCGCCAGCGGGGCTTGTTTTTCGGAGATCGGCAGGAAAAGGTTGCTTTTTTCGCACGTATGGGCTAAACTGAGATCACTAGAAAATTTAACGAAGAGAAGGAAAACGATGAAGCGGTTTTTGCTTGCCCTGCTTGCTGCGGCAGCGATGCTTTTGGCGGGAGCGGGCTGCGCTTTTGCGGCGGCGGACATGACCGAGGCGCAGGTTCCTGTCTACTATGCCGGCAATTACGGCGAGGAGACCGGAGAGATCCGCGTTTATTATAAGGACGGCAACACCCAGATCCCGTATTTTGACCCCGAAACGGTCACGGAAGTGTTCAACAAGATCTATCGCGACGGATACGGCGACTATGAAAAAGACCCGGCCTATACCATGACCTATGAGGCCGACGGAGCCACCGTGCGCTTCCTGCGGGAGAACGGCTACAGCATGGAGATCGACTTCGATGAAGACAAGGTGACCTTCTATGATTTCGACATGTTCGTCTCCCACAGCTTTGACGCGACCGTTATTGAGCTGGGCCATTCCAGCTATCTGAACGAGGAGGGCGGAGAGAACTATCTCCACCGCTGCGCCGACCTGTCCTTCAGCCGCTACGGCGATGTGCTGGAGATCGACCTGAGCGCCTATTCCATCGATCTTCTCCGGGAAGGGGAGAACTACTATCTCCCGATCCAGACGATGGCGGACCTGCTGATGGGGGAGACGTATACGGTCTACCTCTATAACGGCGAGGCCTGCTTCTTCGTGAATTACGAGAACTTCATGAACGATCTCGACGAGCCCGGCGAAGGCCTGAGCGCAATCTACTACGGCGCGGAGACGCAGACGCGCTCTCCGGAGCTGATCCAATTCACCTATGACGAGCTCTGCCTGAATTTGGACGTGAATTACGGCTTCAAGGACAGCCGCGGCATCACATCCTTTGACGATTATTTCGAAGAGATCGCCTACGGCGGCAAGAACCTGAAGGCCCTTTTGATGAGCGAGGACCCGGAGGAGATGGACGCAGCCATCTTTGTGCTGACCCGCTGCGCCTTTGACGATCTCCACAGCAATTACTGGGCCGTTTCTCCCTATACGGGAGAGGACAAGCTTTCCGAAGTCTGCGCGATCTCCCAGGGCGTGTCTGTCCGGCAGTACAACGAATGGCGGAGCAAATACCGTGCAGCGCGCAGCGAAGCGTTTCCGGACGGTGTCCCCGGATACCAGGAGGTCGGGAATACGGCTTTCATCACGTTTGACAACTTTATTGCCGTTCACGACGACCGCTATTATTCCGCCGCACCGACGGACGATACCTCCGCGGACAATATGGGCCTTCTGATCTATGCCAATGCGCAGATCCGGCGCGAGGACAGCCCCATCGAGAACGTCGTGATCGATCTCTCCTGCAATTCCGGCGGAGAGGAGAATGCCGTGGCCTTTGACACGGCCTGGTTTCTTGGCGAGGCGACCATCTATTTGCAGAGCTCCCTGACGGGTTCCGAGGCCGCCAATGTCTACCAGTGCGATGTCGATCTCGACCATGAGTTTAATGAAGAGGATACGGTCTCGGACCTCAATCTCTACTGTCTCGTCTCGCCGGTGAGCTTCTCCTGCGGCAACCTGATGCCCTGTATGCTCAAGGCTGCGGGCGGCGTCACGCTGATTGGGCAGACCACCGGAGGCGGCTCCTGCGTGGTCCATCCCTTCTCAACGGCCTCCGGCACCTTCGCCCAGTGCTCCGGCTACAAGCACATCAGCACGATGAAAAACGGCTCTTTCTATGATGCCGACCAGGGCGTCGATGCGGATGTCGTCCTCACGCGCATCGAGAGCTTTTATGACCGCGAAGCCATTACGGAAATGATCAACTCGCTGAAGTAATTTAAATTAAAATAAAAAGAAAGAAGGAAATCCCTATGAACACGAATCTTTCCCGCCGTGACTTTTTAAAGAGTGCAGCAGCCACCGCCATCGGCACGGCTCTGCTCGGCGTGACCGGAGGCGCCTTTGCATCTGCCGAAGAGAAGGCGATCTATACCCCCGGCACCTACACGGCCTCCGCCCGCGGCATCAGCAGTGACGTCGCCGTTACGATGACCTTTGACGAGACTTCTATTACGGCCGTCTCGATTGACGTCTCCGGAGAGACGGAAGCCATCGGCGGTCAGATCGGCGGCACAATGGAGAACGCTATCCTTGCCGCACAGAGCGCGGATGTTGATGCCGTTGCCGGAGCCACAACGACGAGCTCCGCGATCCAGCAGGCGGCGCACGAATGCATCGCCCAGGCCACCGGCATTCCTTACGTGGCACCCGAGGCTTCGGAAGAGACAGCGGACTGGCTTGGTACGGAGCCGGTAATCGACGAAAGTGAGATCAAGGCCGTCTATGACTGCGACGTTCTCGTCATTGGCGCCGGTTCCTCCGGCACCTTTGCTGCGGCAGCAGCGGTAGAGGAGGGCGCAAAGACCATCCTCATCGAGCGGTTTTCCCATGACAGCGCGAGCGGCATCCGCGACACGCTGGCTGCCTGTGGCTCTAAGCAGCAGGAGGAGGACGGAGCAGATGTCCCCAAAGCAAGGGCGGTCAACCACCTCTGCAACTGGAGTCAGGGCTACACCCGCCGCAGCCTCGCCCAGCTTTGGGCCGACAACAGCGGCGAGACGGTCGACTGGTTTGCTGCACGCCTGGAGGAGGGCGGCATGAAGTTCCTTCATGAGATCGACGGCGATCATCCTTCCAACTATGAGTATCTCGAGGTCGGCCACTCCACGCAGTACGGCGAGGAATATTATGACCAGCTCACGATGGACAAGGTCTTTGACTATGCTTTGAAACTTGGCCTTGAGATCCATTACGAGACGACTATGATCAAGCTGGAGAAAAATGCAGACGGCCGCGTCACCGGCGTCATTGCCCAGAATGCCGACGGCGAGATGGTCCGCTACAATGCCTCCAAGGGCGTCATCATGGCGACCGGCGGATACAGCAACAACATGGATATGGTCAAGGCGCTCCAGCCGTGGACGCTCGAACAGATCGGCGTGAACTATTCCAAGCCCGGCGCCAAGGGCGACGGCATTCGGGCATGCCTTTGGGCGGGTGCTATCATGGACACGGTGCATGGTGCCATGATCTTTGACCGCGCCGCCATCAAGCCGGACGAGGCTGGCAAGACCGGCGAGTCCGTTCCCGGCGGCTGGTTCTGGATGGGCAGCCAGCCCTTCCTCAAGGTCAACCTCAAGGGCGAACGCTTCATGAACGAATATCAGCCGTATGACTATGTCCTCCATCAGGCCGCCATGCAGCCGAACCATACCTACTGCACCGTTTGGGACAGCACCTATGCTTCCGATATCGAGCGCTTTGCAACCCATGGCTGCTCCCGCCTCTATCCGCACGAAAATGGTACGGATCCGGTCTTCCCCATGGAATATGTGGATGTGATGAACGAAGGCCTTATGGCCGACGGCTATATCCAGCAGGCTGACACGATCGAGGAGCTTGCGGAAAAGTTGAATATCCCCGTGGATACCTTCAAGATGACCGTAGAGCGCTATAATCAGCTCAGCGAGCTCGGCGAAGACGAAGACTTCGGCAAGGAAGACTACCGTCTTTCCACGATGGACACGCCTCCTTATTACGGCACGCGCCAGTGCGGCGGTTACTTCATCTGCACGATGGACGGTATTCAGATCAGCGATACGCTCCACGCCATGACGGCGGAGGGCAAGGAGATCCCGGGTCTCTATGTCATCGGAGACTGCTCCGGCAACTATTTCGCGGGCAGCTACCCCAACCTCATGAGCGGAGCCGCCGCCGGCCGCAGTGCGACCTGGGGCCGCCTCGCCGGCAAGTGGGCCGCTCAGGGGCTCGACCTCTGATTTCCGTTCCCATAAATAATTTTGCCCCCGGCCAACCGGCCGGGGGCGTTTGTCTGAGCGGGGAGAAAATCAGGTGTTGAGCTCCGTTGTCCAGGGCTTGCCTTCTGCCATGGAGACGATGCCTCCGATGCCGCACTGCACCATGCTCTCCACCGCTTCTCTCGTATAGAAGGCCATGTGCTGCGTCATGACGACGTTGCGGAACTGGCGGAGATAGAAAAGGTTCCGGTTGGCGAGAATGTCTACGCGGTGGTCGGCGTGGATGATGCCTTCCTCGCCTTCGGCCACGTCGATGCCGAGCGCGCCGATCTTGCAGCTCTCGATGCCCTCAATGAGCGCTTCGTTGTCGGCAAGCTCGCCGCGGGAGCAGTTGATGATGACGACGCCGTCCTTCATGCTCTCGATCGTCTTAGCGTTGATCATGTGATAGTTCTCCATGCGGTAGGGCGCATGGATGGTGATGATGTCGGACTCGCGGATCACGGTGTCAAACGGAACATATTCCGCGATCGCCTCGATCTCGGGAGCGGGATGGTGGTCGCTGATAAGGATGCGGCAGCCGAAGCCGGAGAGATTGCGCGCGACCTGCCGGCCGATGCGCCCTCCTCCGATAATGCCGACGGTGAGGTTGCGCAGCTCGCGGCCCTGCATGCCGTAGAGGGAGAAGTCGTTCACCTGTCCGCGCCAGAGTGCCTGCTTGTAATGGCGCAGGCACATCAGGATCAGCATGACGGTATAGTCCGCCACGCCGTTCGGGTCGTAGCGGGCATTGCATACCCGGATGCCGAGCTCCTTTGCCGCGGCGAGATCGATATGGTTATAGCCGACGGTTCGCGTCGAGAGATATTTTATGCCCAGTTCCCGGAAGGTCCGGAGAAGAGTCTTGTCCAGCTTCCCCTGCCCGAGCACGGAGACGCCCTCGCATCCGGCGGCGAGCCCGGCGTTTTCCGCCGACGGCACCTCTTCGCTGAGAGCAAGCTCTGCGCCGAACTGCTCCGAAGCGCGCGCAAGCGCCTCGCGTTCGTCGCCGCGGACTTCGTATACAAAAATTTTCATGGAAGAACCTCCAAAGCTGCTTTGAGCGCCTCATTGTAACGCAAAGCGCGGAACTTGGCAAGCAGATTCTGACAGAATAAACAACGAAATGGAAGAAAAGTCTGCCACCTGCGGCATGCTCTTGACATTGGCGGGGCGGAGTGATAAATTGAAAGAGCTTTCCGGCATCCGCTGCCGGTGTGGTGGAATGGTAGACACCAGGGACTTAAAATCCCTTGCTGGCAACAGCGTACCGGTTCGAGTCCGGTCACCGGCACTGAAAAAAGAACCGAACGGTCAGAGCTTTCTTTCCGTTCGGTTCTTTTTTTGATAGATCGGTCAGGCGGCAGAGCGGGAGGACAGGATGTTTGCAGCAACGGCGAAGAGGATGATCCCGGCGCCGAGCAGCGCGAAGCGCCCGAGCGTTTCGCCGTAGAAAAGGAAGACCCAGAGCGGATTGAGCACGGCCTCGATGAGCCCGATGAGCGAGGCACTGACAGGGCTCGTCTGCCGGATGCCCTTTCCATAGAGGACGTATGCCAGCCCGACCTGGAAGATGCCCAGTGCCAGCAGCGCGGCGTCCGAGGAGAGGCTCGTAAAGCTGAGCTGCCCGAGAAACGGGAGCCCAACGAGAAACGAGATCAGGAAGCCGACCATGCTTGCGTCCTCCGAGCTCGCTTCCGGGAGAGAGTTGAGAAAGAAAACGCCCGAAAAGGCGAGTCCCGCGCCAATGGCGAGGAGATTGCCCGCAAGCTTTCCTCCGTCGAGCCGATCGAAGAAGAAAAGCACCATGCCGCCCAGGGCCAGCAGAACCGGAAGCAGCTGCCGGCGGGAGGGGATCTTCTTTTCATAAAGGCTGTTCCAGAGCAGAACGAAGATCGGCGCAAGATACTGTAGCACGATGGCGTTCCCTGCTGTCGTGAGCTTGTTGGCCATGACGTAGAGCGCGTTCGTCAGCGTGAGGCAGACACCGGCGGCAAGGATCGTCCGGTTGAGGCGGACGCGGAAGCTGCGGCGGTACGCGCAGAAGAAGAGAAACGCGACGGCCGAGCGCGCGGCGTTGATGGCAAGCGCGTTGCCGGGGATGAACTTGATGAGCACTCCTCCGGTCGACCAAAGGAGCGCGGTGAGAAAGATATAAAGATTGCCCTTGCTCTGCTTTGAGCCGGTCATGGTACGGTCCTTCCTTTTCAAGAGAATTCCGAATGAAACAAGAGGCTGCAGCCATCGGCTGCAGCCTCTGCTCTTCCGGTAAAACGATCAGCCCTTGACCAGATCCTTGAAAGCCTTGCCGGCCTTGAAGGAGGGAACCTTGCAGGCAGCAACTTCGATGATCTCGCCCGTGCGGGGGTTCTTGGCCTGGCGTGCGGAGCGCTCCTTTGCCTCAAAGGTGCCGAAGCCGGTGAACTGGACTTTATCGTCTGCGCTGACGGCGGCAACGATGCCTTCGAGAGCGGCGTCGAGAGCGGCAGCGGCCTGCTTCTGATTGATGCCGGCGGATTCTGCCATCTTCTTTACGAGTTCGGATTTCGTCATTTTTGTTCAAAACCTTTCCAATCGATATTGCCCGGCCGGATCGGCCGCAGCATTTGCGGATTATAGCATAAGAGAAGGGGCAATGCAAGAGCGTTTTTATGAATATCCGGCCGAAGAGAGCGCCTTCGCGGATTGTTTTTTTTCGCGGACTGTGGTAAAATTTTATGAATAAGAATTCAGTGCGGCAGTGAGGCGTCGAAAATGGACCAAAACTCTTCCAACAACCGGAATAAAGGCGGCAGCGGCATCGGCTCCTGGATCGCGATCGCCGTCCTGTTCTCGCTTGGGCTCTGGGAGCTCGCGCTGCCCTGGCTCTTCTTCAAGCTCTTCCTGCCGGACGTCGGAAAAAATCAGCGGCGCGAAGCGCCGTCCCTCTCCCGGGAGGGAACGCAGAAGGAAAAGGCGGAGCAGGAACGGAAAAAGCAGCAGAAGGAAACGGCCGCCAAGGCCAGGCGCATGCTTAAGGGTCTCTTTCAGTCCCCGAAGGACGGGAGCCGTACGGCGGTCCTCCTCATCGCAGTCGGGGCGCTGGTGGCGATCGGCGGGCTTTCCCTGTTCGGCGCCCCGCTGCTCGCTCTCATCCGCGGCTCGGTCGCCGCGTCGGATGTGTCTACGCTGCTGCAGGCGCTCGCCGTCAGCATTGGGGGCGGGGCTATGGTCGCAAGCGGTATCGGCATGAAGCGCTCCATCAAGCGCTACGGCACCTACCTCGCCGTGATCGGCCCGAACGAGGCGATGGACGTTTCCGTGATCGCGAAGAAGTCCGGCGTTTCCAAAAAGCAGGCGATGAAGGATCTGCAGGCCATGCTCGACAAGGGCTATTTCGGCGAGTCGGCCTATCTCAACCGCGAGCTCGGCTATATCTTCATGAGCAGCCGGGCGGACGAGGAGCTTTCGGCGGCCCGCGCCGCCGCCGCGGAGAAGACGCGCACGGCCGTCAAGTCCGAAGCGGCGAAGCAGAACGCCAATGCCTACGATCAGATCCTCGCCCAGATCCGCGATGTGAACGACCGCATCCCCGACCCCGAAATGACGGAGAAGATCAGTGAGATCGAAGAGATCACGCGCCAGATCTTCCGTGCTGTGGAGCAGGATCCGGGCAAGCGCGGCAAGATCGACCGGTTTATGAGCTATTTCCTCCCGACGACGCTCAAGCTCCTCGAGTCCTATTCCAAGCTTGAGGCAACGGATGCCGCCGGAGAAAACGTCGCGCAGAGCAGGCGCTCCATCGAGATCGCCATGGGCACGGTGGTGGACGGCTTCCGCCACCAGCTCGACGAGCTCTATGAATCCGACGCCATGAACATCGAGACGGAGGTCGACGTTCTCACGCGTATGATGAACCAGGAGATGGGAACGGCGAAGGACTTCCGGGTCCCCCGGAAGTCGGAGAGCACGGCGGGCGGCGCCGCCGCACAGACGGCTTCCGGCTCCGTCGGCCTGGGAAGTTCCGCCGCACAAAGCAAATAAGCAGGATTTTTTGCTCTTAGGTTATGGACAGAAAAGAGATTTAATGCTATAGTTATTTAATATAAACCCGAAATAGTAAGTATACTCGTACAGAGGTGAGCAATATGAAGCATACATTCAAAGGCGGCGTGCATCCCGATTACATGAAGGCCCCCGAGATTCCTGTAACCGAGATCAAACCGCCGAAAAAAGTTGTCATACCCCTCATCCAGCATATCGGTGCCCCCTGCAAGCCCCTTGTCCACGTGGGGGACGTGGTCAAGATGGGCCAGAAGATCGGAGACAGCCCGTCCCCGATGTCGGCGCCGATCCATGCTTCCGTGTCGGGCAAGGTGACAGCCATCGAGCAGCGCCCCCATCCCCTCGGAGACTATATTGACTCCATCGTCATCGACAATGACGGCCTGGATACGCCGGCCTTCATGACGCCGCTGACGGAGGAGCAGCTCCGCGATCCCTCCGCCATTCTTGCCCGCATCCGCGAGGCCGGCATCGTCGGCTGCGGCGGCGCCATGTTCCCGACGGCCTTTAAGATCCGCGGCGGCGTCGGCAAGGTGGACAAGCTGATTATCAACGGTGCCGAATGCGAGCCCTACCTGAACGGTGACCATCTCACGATGCTCAACTATCCGGAGCAGCTGATGAAGGGCATTGAGCTCGTGCGCATCGCCTCCGGCGTAGACAAGGCCTATTACGGCATCGAGAAGAACAAGCAGGATGCCATTGACCTGCTGACGTCTCTCCATCCGGAGAATTACGGCATCGAGATCGTCCCCGAAGAGGTCAAGTACCCGCAGGGCGGCGAGAAGATCCAGGTCAAGGTCGTTACGGGCCGCGAGGTCCGCGCGGGCGGGCTCCCGTCCGGCGTGGGGTGCAACGTTGTCTCCACGCGTACGGCCTATGCCATCTATCAGGCCTGCTATGAAGGCCGGCCTTTGATCGACCGTATCGTGACCTTCGCGGGCAGCGCCCTGAAAGCTCCCGTAAATGCCCTTACGCGCGTCGGCACGCCGATCGAGTACATTGTCGAGCAGTGCGGCGGCTTCGTCAAAACGCCGAAGAAGATCGTCCTCGGCGGCCCGATGATGGGCATCTGCTGCTCCTTCCCCGAGGCTCCCACGGTCAAGGGTACAGCCGGCATCCTGTTCTTCACGGAAGAAGAGGACCGCAGCGTTCCGGATCCCCAGTGCATCCGCTGCGGCAAGTGCGTGAATGTCTGCCCGATGCGCCTCGAGCCTACCTTTATGTATATGTACTATACGAAGGGCGACCTCGATATGCTTCAGAAATACCATGTTCTGGACTGCTTTGAATGCGGCAGCTGCGCGTACAACTGCCCCGGCCGCGTCCCGCTGACGCACGCCTTCAAAACGTCCAAGATGATGATCCAGACCCGCATGATGAAAGAAAAAGCCAGGGCGGAAGCCGCGGCAAAGGAGGGAAGACGCTGATGGCAGAAGAAAACAAGACCGTCGCCGCTCCCGCAGTGGAGCTGAAGAAGACGGACGCAAAGCCCGAGGCCAAGCCGGCGGCCGCCGCTCAGCCCGCTGCAGCTGCAGCCGCCAAACCCGCCGCGAAGCCTGCCGCCAAGCCGGCTGCGGCAAAGAAGGAGCGCCTGATCCTCGATGTGGCCTATCAGCCCCAGGTGAAGACGGCCCGCACGGCGCGCAGCCTGATGCTCGATGTGATCATCGCTCTTATCCCGAGCGTGATCGTTGCCGTTGTGCAGTACGGCTTTTATCCCCTCGCCGTCATCGCGATCTCGATGGCGTCGGCAGCCTTCTTTGAGTGGGGCTACCGGAAGCTCCTCAAGAAGAGCAACACCGTAGGAGACCTTTCCGCCTGCCTCACCGGTATGCTCCTCGCCCTGACGCTCCCGTCGAATACGCCGCTCTGGATCCCCGTGATCGGCACGTTCTTTGCCATCGTTGTGGTCAAGCAGCTTTACGGCGGCATCGGCAAGAACTTCCTCAACCCGGCGCTCGCCGGCCGTGCCTTCCTGCTCGCGTCCTACGGCACCTTCCTCTCCGGCAAGTTTGCCGTACCTGCCTCCCTCGCGAAGGCGGGCGTTGACGGCGCGACCATGGCAACGCCGCTTGCCGAGCTCTACGGCGGCAGCGCGCTTTCCTCCACCGTTACGGTCAAGAATCTTCTCCTTGGAGCAACGCCCGGCTGCATCGGCGAGCTGAGTGTGATCGCCATCCTGATGGGCGCGGCTTATCTCCTTGCCGCCGGCGTCATCACCTGGCACATCCCGGTGAGCTTCGTCGGCACGGTCGCTGCGCTGACCGTGATCTTCGGCCGCGAGGGCTACTCCAATGTCAGCTGGATGCTCCTGAACCTCTGCTCCGGCAGTATGCTCTTCGGTGCCTGCTTCATGGCAACGGACTATGCCTCCTCTCCGCTCACTCCGGGCGGCCAGATCATCTATGGCATCGGCTGCGGCATCATGGTCGTGCTGATCCGTTACTTCGGCGGCTATCCCGAAGGCACGACGTATGCCATCCTGCTGATGAATGTCTGCGCCTGGTCCATCGACAAGCTCTTCCGCCGCAGACAGCTTGGCGGCTACTCCCGCGGTGACCAGCAGATCATCGACAAGGCGGCCAAGTACAGCCGTCTCGCAAAAGAATACAGTGAAAAGGCAGGCGACCTGAAATGAAAAAGATTATGAAGCTCGCCGGGATCCTTTTCCTGGTGTGCGCGATCGTTGCCGGCGTCCTCGGCGTCGTCAACAATCTCACCTATCCCACGATCCAGGAGCAGCAGAACGCCGCCACCTATGCGGCCTACCGCGAAGTCCTTGGAGCCGATGATTCCGTAAAGTTCGAAGAGGTCAGCTTTGACGCCTCCGCTCCGGAATACGCGCATGTTGATTCCATCGTTCAGGCTTCCGACGGCTCCGGCTACTGTGTCCAGACGACGGTCTCCGGCGCCCAGGGGCTGATCACCCAGGTCACCGGCGTGGATGCCGACTTCCTTTGCTCCGGCATTGCCATCACCTCGCATTCCGAGACCTCCGGTCTCGGCGCCGTGGCAGCCTCCACCGGTGAAGACGGCATCAACTTCCGCGCACAGTTCGTCGGCCAGGGAGACGACATTGCTCTTTCCAGCAAGGGCGGCTCCATCGACAGCATCTCCGGCGCAACGATTACCTCGACTGCCTGCTGCACGGCCGTGTCCGAAGCCATCCAGGCAGTGCGTGCCTTGGGTTAAGGAGGGCAGGATATGAACATTAAAAAGCAGTTCAAGGAAGGCCTGATCACCAACAACCCGGTTCTCGTTCAGCAGATCGGCATGTGCGCCACGATGGCCATCACGACCTCTCTGTTCAACGGCATCGGTATGGGCCTCTCCGTTCTCATCATTCTGACGTGCTGCAACGTCGTTATCTCCGCGATCCGCAAGATCATCCCGGGTGAGATCCGTCTGGCCATTTTCGTGGTCGTCATCGCCGGCTTTGTCACGATCGTCGACCTTGTGCTTCAGGCCTATATTCCGGCTTTGAGCTCGGCCCTCGGCGTCTTCATTCCGCTGATCGTTGTCAACTGCATCATCATTGGTCGTGCGGAGGCCTTCTGCCAGAAGAATTCCGTCGGCGCCAGCTTCTTTGACGGTATCTTCCAGGGCCTGGGGTACACCTGTGTCCTGATCATCATGAGCGTGGCACGCGAGCTGCTCGGCAAGGGCACCTTCGGCGGCGGCCTCATCGATGTCACGAATGGCTTCAAATTCACGCTCGACGGCACCGGCACCGGTATCCGGATCTTCCCGGAGACCTTCGGCGCCTCGATCCTGACGCGCCCCTTCGGCGGCTTCCTCGCGCTCGGCGTTCTCATCGCCGTGATGCAGTATGCTCTCCGCAGGAGCAAGGAAAAAGCAAAGGCCCAGGCCGAAGCTGAAAGCGCAAAGGAGGAGAACAAGTAATGTTTACGACACTTCTTTCCATTTCTCTCGGCGCGATCCTGGTCGATAACTTTATCTTCTCCCAGTTCCTTGGCTGCTGCCCGTTCCTCGGCTGCTCCAACAAGGTCGACACGGCGGCCGGCATGGGCATGGCGGTCATCTTCGTCATGGGTCTCGCCTCCGCGATCTGCTGGATCATTGACCAGTACATCCTTATTCCTCTTGGCCTCGCCTTCCTGGAGACGCTCGCCTTCATCCTCGTCATCGCGGCGCTCGTCCAGTTCGTCGAGATGTTCCTCAAGAAGATGGTCCCGTCGCTGTACTCCGCGCTCGGTATCTATCTTCCCTTGATCACCACCAACTGCGCTGTCCTTGGTGTCGTTCTTCTGAACGTTCAGAACAGCTACAACTTCATTGAGTCCGTGGTCTACGGCATCACGGGCGGCGTCGGCTTCCTGCTTGCCATCGTCCTCTTCGCGACGGTTCGCGAGCGCGTGGAGTTTGCGGATTATCCGCAGTGCTTCAAGGGGTTCCCGATCTGCCTGGTCAGTGCGGCTCTTGTCTGCCTTGCATTCATGGGCTTCTCCGGCATGAGTATCTTCTAAGGGGGACGATGAAATGACGATTGTATATGCGATCCTCGTCCTTGGCATTCTCGGCGGCATCTTCGGTGCTCTGCTGGGCGTTGCCTCCAAGGTCTTCCACGTAGAAGTCGATCCCAAGCAGGAAGCGGTCCGCGAGGCGCTGGC
>R19__coassemble_69_pt1 | contig 57144 bp, 50 predicted proteins | sample R19__metabat2_high_PE_006 | metagenome-assembled genome bin R19 | reverse complement strand
TCTATGCGTATGTTGAGCCGGTGCTCTTCCCGAAGAACGCAGCCGAGTGCTCCGTGCTGAAGAACTTCAATATGGCAAAGTACAACGGCAAGAATTCCGGCCGCATCGTGATGATTGGCCAGGGGGCCGGCCGCTACCCGACGGCCTCTGCCGTTCTCCGTGATCTTTCGGATATTACCCATGGCCGCCGCATGATGATGAAGCCCTCCTGCGGGATCGTCACGGCCGACAATTCCGCTTGCAGCAACCGTTATCTTGTCCGCGTTCCTGCCGATGCGAAGCTGGCGCTCCCCGGCGAGAGCATGGAGGAGGCAGAAGGCGCAAAGTATATCCGCACGGCGCCGGTCTCCGTCCTTGCCATGCATGCAGCGGCGAAAGCGCTTCGCACAGAAGGGAAAAACGTGTTTTTTGCGGCGATCAGCGAATAAAAAGCTTGCAATATCGCAAAAATTCAGTATAATTACGTCGTTTATATTTATAGAAGGAGAATAGAATATTATGAAAGCTTTGAATATCGGGGTTCTCGGCGCCACGGGTGCCGTCGGTCAGGAGATGCTGAAGGTCCTCCAGGAGTATCAGATCCCCGTCAATGAGATCCGTCCGCTCGGCTCCGCCCGCAGCGCCGGCAGCAAGATCCTGTTCAACGGCAAGGAAGTCACGGTTCAGGAAGCAACGGATGAAAGCTTCAACGGTCTGGATTACGTCCTCGGCGCGGTCGAAGGCGACATGTCCCGCCGTTTTGCTCCTGCCATCAAGGCAAGCGGCGCTGTCTATATCGACAACAGCTCTGCTTTCCGTCTTGAGCCGGACGTGCCTTTGGTCGTTCCTGAGATCAACGGCGCTGACGCCTTTGAGAATAACGGCATGATCGCCAATCCGAACTGCTGCACCATTATTGCCCTCATGGCCATTGCCGCCATCGAGAAGCTCTCTCACATTGAAAAGATCATTGCCTGCACCTACCAGGCCGCTTCCGGCGCCGGCAAGAACGGCATGGAAGAGCTCGAGCAGCAGATGGTCGCTCTGGCAAACGGCGAAAAGCCTGTGGTCAAGACCTTTGCCACCCAGCTTGCCTGCAACGTCATCCCCTTCATCGATGCTCCCTATGGCAACGATTACACCAAGGAAGAGATGAAGATGCAGAACGAAGGCCGCCGCATTATGCACTCTCCGGACCTCAAGGTCAACTGCACCTGCGTTCGCGTTCCGGTCATGCGCTCCCACTCCATTGCTGTCACGCTCCATACGAGCGAAAAGGTCAGCATTGAAGACGCCAAGGCAGCCATCGGCGCTTTCCCCGGCGTCCGCCTGATCGACGAATACGAAGGCCGCTGCTATCCCACTCCGCTCGACACGACGGACCAGGATCTTGTCTGGGTCGGCCGCATCCGCCAGGATCTCACCGACGATAACGGCATCACGCTCTGGTGCTGCGGAGACCAGATTCGCAAGGGCGCCGCTGCCAATGCCGTGCAGATCCTCCGTATGCTTGCGGAAAAGGAATAATTCATCTTCCAATTTCCCCAAAATACAACGATCCCGAAGAGGTTTGCCCCCTTCGGGATCGTTCATTTCAGGAATTCTTTTTTATAAAGAAAAGGCTCATTGGAAATGCGATCAGCCCCGCAATGACATAGGCTGCAGGCTGCGCTGCCTCCAGCCCCTGCAGCGCGAAGAAGCGGGGCAGAATCAGAAGCAGGGGAATAAAGATGGCGCCGCTCTGCAGCATGGAGACGAAGATCGCCCGGCCCTTTTGCCCGGTGCTCTGGAAGAGCATGCTTCCGATAGAGGAGAAGGGGAGGAACAGAAGCCCGATGCAGGCAAATCGAAGGGTCTCTGCGCCGATCGAAACGACGTCCGCATCGCTGCGGAAGATCCGGATCACGTCTTCCGCGTGTTCCCGGCACAGCAGAGCCATCACGCCGAGCAGGGCGATGCCGGCGGAGAGCGTGAAGAAATAGGAATTTCTCACGCGGCGGTAGAGCCTGGCCCCGTAATTATATGCGGCGACCGGCTGAAAGCCCTGTCCGAGCCCGAGCGCAAGGGAGAACATCAGCCCTGTGCAGCGGTTTACGATGCTGACGGCGGCGATCGCAGCGTCTCCATAAAAGGCGGCAAAGGTATTGAGCGTGGCAGTTCCGACGCTGGTCAGACCCTGACGAAGCATATTGGGGAGCCCGGTGAGAAAGATGTTGCCGAGATCGGCCGGATCCCGCGTGATGCTGCCGAGCGAAAGTCTGGTAACGGTCTTGCCGCGAAGATAGGGCAGCAGAAGAACAATGAGAGAAAAATACTGCGAGATCGCCGTCGCAATGCCGGCACCGGCCGTCCCGAAGCCGAAGGTGAAGATGAGAAGCGGGTCGAGCACCATGTTCAGTACGCCGCCTCCGGCAAGACCGAACATGGAATAGACGGAGATGCCTTCATAGCGGAGAATATTGTTGAGGACGCAGCTTGCGGTCATGGCGGGAGCTGCGATCAGAATATAGCGGGCATAGGCTTCGGCATCGGGAAGGATCGTTTCTGTGCTTCCAAGCAAACGCAGAAGCGGATCAAGAAACAGCAAGCCGAAAATGCCGATCAGGGCGCCGGTCGCGAGAGAGAAAAAGAAGCTCGTTGAGGCAAAGACGGAGGCGTGCTCCGTGTTTCGCGCACCGAGCAGCCGGCTGATGTTGGCGCCGGCACCGTGTCCGTACATGAATCCGAACGCCTGCAGGATCGCCATCAGAGAAAATACGATACCGGTTGCGCCGCTGGCCGAAACGCTGATCTTGCTGACAAAAAACGTGTCCGCCGTGTTGTAGATCGTTGTAATGAGCATGCTGACCATCGTTGGCAGGGCAAGCTGCAGGATCAGCTTCCATTCCGGTGTGCCGGTCATTTTTTTATATTTCAGTTCTTCTTTGGTCGCCAAAATTACCGCCTTCATTTCTTTTTTTCTGTAAACAGATCTATTATCCTACTTGTCCGCAAAAAAATCAATTGGATTCTTTCGGCAAATCGGCTATAATATCTCTTTGTCTGCTGCAGGGCAGACTCCAGATTTTTATGATTACGGAGCAAAGCATGAACAGAAAAGAACTGAACGAGATCCGCCGGCGCCTGCGCTCGGACCGCACGAATATTTCACGCATTTACGGCTGCTACGTCAATGGCAACAAGGAGATCATCTCCCGATTTGACGAGTCCGTCGGTCTGCTCAGCAAGGAAGAGCAGGAAAAATATATCGGACTGCTGAAGAAAACGCTCTCCGGGGCAATCGGCCGAAATCTGCAGAATCTCAGCTTCACGACAAAGCAGGTCGCAGAGGGGGATGAGCACAAGCTCCTTGCCTCAATGCGGCGCACGGCCCTGAAGGATCCGCTCCTTCTCGACGAGTTTTACGGTGCCGTGGTCCGTTCGCTCAGCCTCGATGAAAGCAATTATCTTATTCTTCTCGCGTATGACGCGTATGACGTCCTGAGCTACAGCAAAAACGGAGAGAAGACGGAAGATTCGGATTCGGTCTTCGACTATATCCTCTGCTGCGTCTGCCCGGTGAAAACGGCCAAGCCCGTTCTGCATTATTCCGACGAGGAACAGTGCTTCCACAATCTGAGCCTTTCGCAGATCGTGGCCGCGCCGGAGCTGGGCTTTATGTTCCCGGCCTTTGACGACCGCTCGGCCAATATCTACGGCACGCTTTTCTATTCCCGTGACACCAAGGGTGTGCACGGTGAGTTTATCGAGGCCGTTTTCAAGGCGGAGGCGCCGCTCTCGCCCAAGCAGCAGCAGGACGCTTTTTCTGCCGCCGTTGCGGAAACGCTGGAAAAGGAAGGCAGCTTCGATGTCGTCCGCGCGGTCCATGAGGAGCTGCGCGAGCGCATTGCCGTCCACAAGGAGAGCAAGGATCCTGAGCCCCTGGAGCTGAGCGTGGAGGAGGTCGAGGAGATCTTTGAGCGCTCCGGCATGGAATCGGAGCGCCGGGAGGACTTCATTTCCAGCTGCGCCGAGCATTTCGGAAAGGACAAACTTCTCTCTCCGGACAATATCATTTCCGGCAAGAAATTTGACATTACGACTGAGCAGGTGAAGGTCTCCGTCTCTCCGGAGTACAGCCCCTTTATCCGGGCGGAGGTCATTGACGGAAAGAAATATATCCTGATTCCTGCAGACGGTGCCGTTGAGATCAACGGAATTCCGGTTACGGTCTGAGCGCGGAGCATGGACAAATTTCAGGCCTTAAAAAAATATTTCGGCTATGACGCCTTCCGCGGCGGACAGGAGAAGATCATCGACGGGATCCTGCAGGGGAGGGATGTGCTCGCCGTCATGCCGACGGGAGCCGGAAAATCGCTTTGCTATCAGGTACCGGCAATGCTGCTTCCCGGCATTACGCTTGTGATCTCTCCGCTGATCGCCCTTATGAAAGATCAGGTGGCGGCGCTGGAAAAAGCCGGCATCCCGGCGATCTTCCTTAACAGCTCGCTTGATTCGGAAGGCTTTTTTGCTGCACTGCGCAGCATAAGAAGCGGCCGGAGCCGGCTCGTGTATGTGTCGCCGGAGCGGCTCAACGTGCCCGCTTTTGTGGAGCTGTGCCGCAGCGTTCGCGTTTCCCTTGTAGCCGTGGATGAAGCGCACTGCATCTCGCAGTGGGGCAACGATTTTCGCCCGAATTATATGCGTATTGCCGGCTTTGTGGAACAGCTGCCCGAGCGGCCGGTCGTTGGGGCTTTTACGGCAACGGCAACGCCGAAGGTCCGCTCGGACATTCGGCAGAATCTTCGCCTGCGCTCGCCCGTTGAGGTCACGCTTACGTTTGACCGGCCAAATCTGTATTTTGCCGTCAGCACACCGCAGAGCCGCGAGGGATATCTGCGCCGCCTGATCCGGGAAAGGGAAGGAAGATCCGGCATTGTCTATTGCGCCACACGGAAGACGGTAGAGAGCGTCTGCGCTATGCTGGAAGACTTCGGCATCTCTGCCGGCATGTACCATGCGGGGCTTTCCCCGGAAAAACGCAGCCAAAGCCAGGAGGATTTCCTCTCAGACCGCGTTCCCGTCATGGTGGCGACCAATGCCTTCGGCATGGGCATCGACAAGCCGGATGTCTCCTATGTGATCCACTATAATATGCCCAAGACGATCGAAGCCTATTATCAGGAGGCGGGACGCGCCGGGCGAAACGGGGAGCCGGCGGACTGCATCCTGCTCTATTCCGGCCAGGATGTGCACACGCAGAAATGGCTCATCGAGCACTCGGAGCCGAACCCTGCGCTTTCGGAAGAGATGCAGCAGGAGGTCCGCAGGCTCGACTATGAACGACTGCAGCGGATGACGGCCTATGCCACCGGCTCCGGTTGCCTGCGGCAGTCGATCCTGAATTATTTCGGAGAAAGATCCGTCGGCGCGTGCGGCCGCTGCTCGAACTGCCTCCGTGCTCTCCGGGAAAGGGAGGAAGCGGAAGCCAAAAAGCCGCTGCCTGCCGTGCCGCCGCCGGCAAAGAAGCCGAATACCATTGACGCTTCCGCATATGTCCCCGGTGCCGCCGCAGTCTGGAATGGGCTTGCGGTCACGATCGTCGGCCGCAGCGGCGACATTGCCGAGCTTCTTCTGCCGGACGGCACCCGCCGCCGTGTTTCCCTCACGGTTGCTCTTGACAGAGGGATGATCGATCTGCGATAATGCAGCGTATAAGAAAATAATTTAACCGGACAGGAGAGTTTGCTATGGAAATGAAAAAGGTCGCTCTTATTGGAGCGGGCGCAGTCGGCGCATATTTTATCTACGGCTTTACGGATCTGGAAGACCTTGACTTCTGCGTGGTAGCGGAAGGAGAACGTGCCGAGCGGTTGAAGAAGGACGGCGTTATCATCAATGAAAAGGTCTATCACCCGCAGATCCGGACACCGGAAGAAGCAAAAGGACCGGATCTTCTGCTGGTATGCACGAAGTATCACGGCCTTCCCGGCGCGCTTGGCCTGATCGAGCGGACCGTCGATGAGCACACGGCTGTGATGAGCCTGCTCAACGGCATCGACAGCGAGGAGATCATCGGCGAGCGGATCGGCATGGAGCATATGATCTATTCCGTGATGCGCATCTCTTCCGAACGAAGAAACGGAAAGATCCACTTTGTTCCGGAGACGACGATCGGCGTCTCCATCGGCGAAAAGGGAAGCGAGGAGATCTCCGAACGCGTACAGGCGGTTGCGGACCTTATGACGAGAGCCGGCCTCAAGCCGATCCTCGTGAAGGACATCCTGCTCGATCAGTGGTCCAAATATTCGATGAATATCATCTACAACCTCCCGCAGGCGATCCTCGGGGTCGGCTTCGGCGCCTATTACTGCAGCGAGAATGTAGCCGCCATCCGGGACCGGATGTTTGAGGAAGTCTGCACCGTGGCGCATGCAGAGGGGATCCCTCTCACCACGCAGGCCGACTGGCGAAAGGCCTGCGTTCCGGCGGCGCGGTTTTCGACTCTGCAGGATATCGATGCCGGCCGGCACACGGAGATCGAGACCTTTGCCGGAGCGCTCATCCGCCTGGCAAAAAAGCATGATCTTCCGGTCCCGTTCTGCGAATTCGCTTATTATGCGATCCGCGCACTCGAGGAAAAGGGCGACGGGAAATTCAATTTTACCTGATAAAAAAACTTCCGCAGCGGCCGTATATTGACTGCTGCGGAAGTTTATTAAAGCTTAGTCGTCTTCATCTTCGTCCTCGTCCTCATCCTCCTGCTTCTGCTTCTTGAAGCGGTAAAAGAACTTGCTGAGCCAGATGCTGAGCTCATAGAGGAAGATCATCGGGAATGCGACCATGATCTGGGAGATGATATCCGGCGGCGTGATCAGAGCTGCAAGCACGAACAGAAGGACGATAACGACCTTTCTCGCCTTTGCCATCCACTCCGGGCGGATAATGCCCATCATCGTCAGCAAGACGGAGATCACCGGCATTTCGAACACAATGCCGAAGATCAGAAAGATGAGCAGGACAAAGTTGATGTATTCCTGGATGCTGATGGTCTGCTTGACGTTCATATTTTCGCTGACCTCGTTGAGGAAGCGGAGCATGAACGGGAGCATGACCTTGTATGCGAAGAAAACACCGATGCAGAAGAAGATAAAACCGAAGATCAGAGCAAGGAGAAAGAACGTTTTTTCTTTTTTCTTCAGCCCGGGGCTCATGAACGCATAGACTTCGTACGCAATGACCGGAGCTCCGATCACGGCGGCACCGAGGAGAGAGAGCGAAAACTGGGCGAGCAGAGATTCCTGCGGCTTGATGGCCTGAAACTCATACTGCGTTCCCATGCCCTGCAGGACCTCGATGATCTGAGGGGCGAAGGAGAAGCATGCGACCGCACCGACAAGCAACACCACAAGCACAACAACGATGCGGTTTCGCATTTCCTTTAAATGCCCTGACAGGCTCATGGTGCCGTCAGGGCTTTTTTCCGGTTTCGATTTTTTATTCGTCGTCTTCATCAGCAGACTTGGAAGCCTTCTTGGAAGATTTCTTCACGGGCTTTTCGTCTTCATCATCGTCCTCTTCCATGCCTTCTTTCATGGCCTTGGAGCTCTTCTTGAACATCTTGATGAGCTTGGGGAACTGGGAGGGTCCAAAGATGATAATGACGATCGCAAGAACGATCAGAAGTTCCTGTACACTGATTTTCATAGATTACCTCCAAATATGTTAAAAAATAAAATCAGACGGTTTCAGCTGCCTTATCCTGCGTTTCGGCAGGGGCAGGGACGGCTTCGCTCTGTACCTCCGGCGCAGCCTCGGCCTGGGGTTCTTCTGCCTTGACGCTTGCCGGCTTCGCTTCCTCCGTGCTTGCGGGGGCGCTCTCGGCGGTCTTTTCCTCGGCAGGCTTCTCTTCCTTCTTGGCAGCCTTCTTCGGCTTGCCGATATCGTTGATGCTCTTTGTGACGCCCTTCAGATCGTTCTGGACCTGGTTGCTGAGATCCGTCAGCGGCTCGACCGCCTCGCGGATCGGCTCCGTAGCGTCTTCCAGCGGCTCGATGACGTCCTCACGCAGCTCTTTCGAAATGCTCTCGGATGCCTTGCGGAATTCCTTCAGCGCGCCGCCGAGCTTTTTCGCATAGGACGGCAGCTTGTCCGGCCCGATTACGAGCAGGGCCACGATAAAGATCACGACCAGTTCCATCGCACCTATTTTCATTGCAGGTACCTCGCTTATTCATAATGCACTGATTATAGCACAGAGTTTGGCTTCAGTCTATATTTCAATTGTGAATTTATCCGAAAATCGAAAGAGCAGACGCGAGAAGCCCGAGCAGCACACCGGAGGCGTAGAGCAGGGCAAGCATGAGCAGATTGTCCTTCGGATCCCGGTTCATGCGGAAGAGCACCAGCAGCCCGACTCCTGCGCTTACCAGCAGCCCCGCCGCCATGGCGCCGCCCGACATGCCGCCCTGCAGATAGAGCTGCGTAACAACGACGCTTGCGGCACAGTTCGGGATCAGCCCGACAAGTCCGGCCAAAAGCTCTCCGATGACCGGACGGTTCAGGATAAATCCGGAGAGCCGTTCGGCCCCTACGGCCCCGACGGCAAGATTGAGAATAAAAGACGTCAGCAGAAGGAAAAATGCGATCTTGACGGTATGGTAGAGCGCGGAGCGGAGAACGCCATGCTGGCAGTCGCAGCCCTCCCGCTCGCAGAGGTCATGGATCTCTCCGCTGTGCCTATGCCCGAAAAGACGGAAGAGAAGGTCGATCAGCAGCCCGGCTGCCATGCCGGCGAGCAGTTTGAAAAGAAGGATCCTTGCAATCAGGCTGCCCGGAGCGCTTTTCGAGACAAGGATCGGCAGCATCTCGTCAGAGGTCGAGAGAAAGACGGCAATGAGCGTGCCTCTTGAGATGAGGCCTCCGGCATAGAGATTAGCCGTTGCCGCGGAGAAGCCGCACTGCGGAATAACGCCGAGCAGCGCACCGAGCACCGGCCCGAGCGGCCCGGCTTTTCGCACGACGGCAACGGTTTGGCTCTCGGCATGGTGCTCGATGAGCTCGATCAGCAGATAGGCGAGGAATAAAAAGGGCAGGACCTTAAGAGTATCAAGAACGGAATCCGACAGCGCGTCCCGCAGAAGCGACCAGATCAAATAGGGAACCTCCAAAACATAGTTCTTCTATTATATAGGATAAAAGAATACAAGTCAATTGCGCAAATGCCTGAGATTTCATGGAAAAATGAAAAGAAATATGATATGATAGGAGAAAAAATTGCAGGAGGCAGATCATGACAAGAGAAATGGAAGCGTCCGTCGGCCGCCTGAAGGAGACGGAAGCAAAGATCGCGGCCCTGAATCACGCCATGGGGCTTCTCTATACGGACGGGGTAACGATCGCCCCAAAGGCTTCTTCCGAAGGCCGGGCGCACACGATGGGCATCCTCAGCGGGATGCAGTACGAGGTGCAAGCAGCGGGAGAGTTTTTCTCCCTTTTAAAGGAATTGGATGAAAAGAAAGAGGAACTCGACGCACAGACACGGCGGGAGGTCAAGGTCCTTCTGCGCGAGGCGGAACGGACGAGAAAGATCCCGGCGGACGAGTATATCGCCTACGCCGAGCTCGTGAGCCGGGCGCAGGACGCCTGGGAAAGGGCAAAGCATGAGAATCGGTATGCACTCTTTTCCCCGTATCTGCAGGAGATCGTTGCTTTTAACCGGCGGGAGGCACAGCTTTGGGCCCCGGAGAAGGATCCGTATGACGTGTTGCTCGATACCTATGAGGAAGGACTTGCGATGGATGTGCTGGAGCCGTTTTTCAAAACGGTTCGGGCAGGCGTCGTTCCGCTGCTGAAGCAGATCACGGAAAAGGGGAACCGGGACTTTGCCTTTGCGCATGCCTTCTATCCGAGAGAGAAGCAGGCGATCCTTGCCGGGAAACTGATGGAGCTGGAAGGAGTCGATGCCGGACGCTGCGCCCTCAGCGAATCCGAGCATCCTTTTACGGATTCCTACCATAATAAGGACGTCCGCATCACAACGCACTATTATGAGAACGATTTTCTCTCCTCCATCTTCTCTGTGCTGCATGAGGGAGGCCATGCCATCTATGAGCTTGGCACGGAGGATCGCTACAATTATACGGCGCTCTATGGAGGCGCATCGATGGGGATCCACGAAAGCCAGAGCCGTTTTTATGAAAATATCCTCGGCCGCAGCCGCGCCTTTGCAGGGCCCCTGCTGCACGTGTGCCGCGAAGTGTTTCCGGAGCAGCTTGAGGGCGTGACGGAGGAGGAATTTTACCTTGCCGTCAACCGGGCGCAGCCCTCCCTGATCCGCACGGAGGCGGACGAACTGACCTATCCGCTCCATATTATGGTTCGTTACGAGATCGAAAAGCGCTTGATCCACGGCGAGATGGAGGCGGATGCGGTGCCGCAGGCGTGGAATGATCTTTATGAGGAATACCTCGGCATCCGCCCGGAAAACGACAGCGAGGGCTGCCTGCAGGATATGCACTGGGCCGGCGGAAGCTTCGGCTATTTTCCGTCTTACGCGCTCGGCAGCGCCTACGGAGCACAGATGCTGGAGCGCATGGAAGCTGAGATCCCGGAGCTTTGGGCGTCTGTGGCAAAGGGAGATCTGTCTCCCGTCACGGCGTGGCTGCGGGAAAAGATCCATCGGCACAGCGCCTTTTATCCTCCGCAGCAGCTGGTGGACGAGGTCTGCGGAGGCCTGCAAGCGGAATGTTATGTAAACTACCTGAAGAATAAATTTTCTTCTGTGTATGACCTGTAAGCAAGATAAAACTGAAACGGAAAGCGGGAACCGATCCATGAAATTTTCAGAAATGCCTTATGCCCGTCCGGATGCGGCGGAGCTGATCGAAGAACAGAAACAGCGCACGGAGGAGCTGCGTACGGCAAAGAGTTACGCCGAGGCCAGGGAGGTCTTCCTCCGCGAGCAAGCGGCGGACCGAAAGCTCAGCACGCTCTCCACGCTCGTCACGATCCGCCATTCGATCGATACGCGGGATAAATTCTATGAAGAGGAGCAGAACTTCTGGAACGCTTTTGCTCCCGAGCTGCAGGAATATGGCCAGGCCTGGACGCAGGCTCTGCTGGAGAGCCCCTTCCGCACACAGTTCACGGAAGAGTACGGGGGGCTGATGTTCCTCAATGCCGAGCTTGCCCTCAAGACTTTTACCCCCACGGAGGAATTTATCTCTCTGCTGCAGAAGGAGAACGAGCTCTCGGATTCCTATGAGAATCTGCTCGCCTCGGCTCAGATCCCCTTTGAAGGACAAAGCTATACGATCTCGCAGATGACGCCCTTCAAAACGGACCCCGACGATGACCGCCGCCGGACCGCCTGGAAGGCGGAAGGGCAGTGGTATAAGGACAATCAGGAAAAGCTGGACTCCATCTATGACGAGCTCGTTCATCTGCGCGACCGCCTCGGAAAGCTGCTTGGGTATGACGGCTATACCGAGCTCGGCTATTACCGCATGGGCCGCAACTGCTATACCAGATCCGATGTCGAGCGTTTTCGCACCGCCGTCGTGAAGTATCTTGTTCCTGTGGCGGACCGCATTTATCGCGACCGCGCAAAGCGGCTCGGAAAAAGCTATCCGATGAGTTTTGCGGACAACGCGCTGGAGTTCCGTTCCGGAAATCCGCGCCCTGAAGGAACACCGGAAGAGATCCTCGCCGCAGGAAGGAAGTTCTACGAGGAGCTTTCCCCGGAGACGGGAGAATTCTTCCGGAAAATGCTGGACGACGAGCTTTTGAATGTCCTCTCCTCGGAAGGAAAACAGGGCGGCGGATACTGCACGGAGCTGCCGGAATATGAAGTCCCGTTTATTTTCGCCAATTTCAACGGGACGCAGGGCGACGTGGAAGTGATCACGCATGAGGCAGGGCACGCTTTTGAGGCTTGGATGAACCGGAGCCGGATCCCTCTGGAATACTGCTTCCCCACCATGGAGGCCTGCGAGGTGCACTCCATGTCGATGGAATTCTTCGGCGAAGAGTGGGCAGAAGACTTTTTCGGGAAGGACGCGCGCAAGTTCCGCTACAGCCACCTCTCGGGCGCATTGACCTTCATTCCCTACGGCACGATGGTGGATCATTTCCAGCACATCGTCTATGAAAAGCCCGAGCTGACCCCGCGGGAGCGGCACGATGTGTGGAAAAAGCTGCTCGGCATCTATATGCCCTGGGTGAAGCTCGACGGGGAGATCCCGTTCTACTCCGATGGAGAGGGCTGGCAGCGCCAGCATCATATCTATTCAAGCCCCTTCTATTACATTGATTACTGCCTTGCACAGACGGTCGCTCTCGAATTCTGGAAGCGGATCCGCGAGGATCGGGCGGACGCATGGAGGCATTATATGGCCTATACCGTGCAGGGCGGAAGCGAGACCTTTACGAAGCTGCTGGAAAATGCCTCGCTCGAGAGCCCCTTTGACGAGGCCTGCCTCCGGGGCGTGTGCGAGGAGGCAATGGCCTTCCTGGACGGATATGATCTGGAAGGCATCGAATAAGCAAAGAAACGAGGAGACAATACCATGCATGACGAACTGACACGCGAAGATATCCAAAAAATGCAGGCGGAGCTTGACCATATCCGCCTTGAAGTGATGCCGGATGTGATCGAGGAGGTTAAGCGGACACGCGCCTTCGGCGACCTGAGCGAAAATTACGAATACAAGGCGGCCAAGCAGGCGCAGAACAAGAACCGCAGCCGGATGCGCTATCTCGAGGGCATGATCAAGACAGCAAAGGTCATCGAGGACACGGCCGGCGAAAACGAGGTCGGCCTTTTCGACAAGGTCGAGATCTATCTTCCGGAGGACGACGAAACGGAGACCATTCAGGTGGTGACGACGGTCCGCTGCGATCCCCTCAAGGGCCTCATCAGCCGGGAATCTCCGGCCGGGCGGGAAATCCTCGGGAAAAAGGTCGGAGATACGGTGCTCATTCGGGTCAATGACAGCTACAGCTATTCTGCCGTGATCCGCAGTATCACCAAGTGTGAGGACGACGGCTCCGCCCGCCTTATGGAGTATTGAGCGGGAAGAATGAAAAAGGTTTGCACTATCGGATAAAATCGGCTATAATCAATCTGTTTCGTATTTTTCTATTGTTCAGCGCATCAGCGGAAGGAGGAGCCTATGCCGGAGAATGTGATCATTTCCATGCAGACCGTGCAGGACTGCGATGAGACCGATCCGGAAACTCTTGATTTTATAACAGACGGGTATTATCAGCACAGCAGTGATTTCAGCTGCGTTACTTACGACGAAAGCGAGGTCACCGGCATGCCGGGGACGCGGACCTCTGTGATGATCCTGCCGGACCAGGTGATCGTTGACCGGGACGGGAGCGTGACGAGCCGGATGATCTTCCGCGAGGGAGAAAAGTCGGACTTCCTTTACCGGACGCCTTTCGGAGAGGCGACGATGGGGATCCGCACCCGAAAGATCCGCCACAGCTTTGATGCCGGCGGCGGCCACGCGGACATTGAATACGTGATCGATGTGGACCATACCGTATTTTCCAAAAACAGATTTACGATCGATGTACATCAGGCAGGAGGAAGAACAAATGCCTAATTTTATTCAGGAAGCAAAGCAGCAGATCGACGCCATTCTCTCTGCTGCGTATGAAAGGGCCGCTGCGAACGGAGAGCTTCCCGCAGGCAGCGCCTTGAACGGGACCGTTGAGATCCCGAAGGACATTGCAAACGGGGACTTTGCGGCCAACCACGCCATGACGGGGGCGCGCGCGCTCCATATGGCTCCGCGGCAGATCGCCGAAAAGCTGATCGCGAATGCCGACCTGGAGGGGACCTGGTTCGCCTCCGTAGAAGCAGCCGGCCCCGGCTTTATCAATTTCCGCCTTGCACAGAGCTGGTACAGCGATGTGCTCAAGGCAGTTCGTGCCTTCGGCAGCGATTATGGCCGGATCGACGAAGGCAAGGGGCAGAAGGTTATGGTGGAATTCGTCTCCGCCAACCCGACGGGGCCGATGCACATGGGCAACGCGCGCGGCGGCGTTTTGGGAGACGCGCTCGCGTCCATTCTTGAACATGCGGGCTATGAGGTCTCGCGCGAGTTCTACGTCAACGATACGGGAAACCAGATCGAAAAGTTTGCCCAGTCCATCGAAGGCCGCTGCCGGCAGCATCTGCAGGGAGACGACGAAAAGAAGCTCGATGAGCTGGATTACTTCCCGCAGGACGGCTACCACGGTGAAGACATCCGCGACCTTGCGCTCGCTTTTCTGGAGGAGCATCCGGACGGCATGCTGGATGCGGATGTCGAAACGCGGCACGCTGCCATGGCGTCCTTCGGCCTTGAACGCAATATTCCGAAAATGCGCTCCGATCTTGAGCGCTACGGCATCCGCTACGACACCTGGTTTTTCGAGTCCTCCCTGCATGAGTCCGGCTTTGTGAAGGATACGATCGAGAAGCTTGCCTCTCTCGGCTATACCTATGAAAAGGACGGGGCGCTCTGGCTGCGTACCTCCGAGATCCTGGCAGAAAATCTCCGCAAGGCAGGGAAAAAGGAAGCCGACATCGAAAAGCTGGAACTCAAGGACGATGTGCTTCGCCGCGCCAACGGTTTCTATACCTATTTTGCCGCCGATATTGCCTATCACCGGAACAAATTCGAGGTGCGCGGCTTTGACAAGGTCATCAATATCTGGGGCGCCGACCACCACGGCCATGTCGCCCGCCTGAAGGGGGCCATGGACGCCCTGGGGCTCAACGGAAGCGCGCGGCTGGACATCGTTCTGATGCAGCTCGTGAAGCTCCTGGAGAACGGGCAGGAGGTCCGTATGTCCAAGCGCACGGGCAAGATGATCTCGCTGAGCAACCTGCTCGAGGAGATCCCGGTCGATGCGGCACGGTATTTCTTTAATTCCCGCCCCGAGTCTCCGGTCGAGTTCGATCTCGAGCTTGCCAAGCGGCAGGACAGCGAAAATCCGGTCTACTATGTTCAGTATGCCCATGCCCGGATCTGCACGATGCTGGCCAATCTGGCGGCGGACGGCCATCCGGTGCCGGCAGCCGATGCGGCTGACCTCTCCCTGCTGACGGAGAGCGCCGAACGGGAGCTGATCCGCCAGCTGGCCGTGCTGCCGGAGGAGATCCGCTCTGCTGCCAAAGACTACGACCCGAGCCGCATCAACAAATACGTGACCGAGCTTGCGGCACGCTTCCACAAATTCTATACCGTCTGCCGCATCAAGGATGCCGAGCCCGGCGTACAGGAGGCAAGGCTCTTCCTGGCAGACTGTGTCCGCTGCGTGATCGAGAATTCTCTCGCCATCATCGGCGTTTCCGCTCCGGAAAAAATGTAAGCGATGGAACTTGCAGAGCTCAAACTGATCTCCGCGAGCAATATCATCAACCTGCGGACACGCGCCGGCATGACGCAGGCAGAGCTTGGCGCCGTACTGAACTATTCGGACAAGACGATCTCCAAATGGGAGCGCGGCGAGGCGATCCCGGATGCCTATGTCCTTCTGAAGCTTGCCGAAATATTTCATGTTTCCGTGGATTTCCTTCTTTCCTCCCATGACAGCTGGGAGCTTCCGGAGGAAAAGGAAAAATCGCAGGAGCCCCGCTACAGCATCAACGTTATCATGACGATCACGATCCTCGGCATCATGACGGCTGCTCTTGCAACATTTATTGTGTGCTGGATCTGCGGGATGATCGAATGGCGGATCTTCCTTGTCGGGCTGACGGTCTCCACCATCGTCTTTCTGGTGCTGGACTGTGTCTTTAAGCAGGCGAGGCACCTGAAGCTTGCGCTGGTCCTGCTGATCATATCGATCTTTGTGCTGGCGTACTGTATCTTTCTGGCGATCAACCCCTGGCAGGTCTTTCTGCTGCTGGTGCCGGCGCTTGCGCTTGCGATCCTCAGCACCTATGTTTCGGTCGAACAGGACCGCGGCCGGCTCCGGAGAAAAAAGAAAGATAAAAAAGAAAAAGAAGAGAGAGAGTAAGAACAAAAATCCGAGAAGGAGGAGTATCTATGAGCGAATATGTCATCAGCTGCGAATCCACGGCGGACCTTTCCCGCGAACATTTCGATGCGCGCGATCTGAAGGTCGTCCTCTTCCACTTTTATATGGACGAAAAGGAATACGTCGATGATCTTGGCGCAAGCATCCCGTTTGAAGAGTTCTATCAAAAAATAGCAGACGGCGCTCTCACCCGCACGGCGCAGGTGAATATTTCCGAATATGTGGAGCATTTTACCCCGTTTCTGGAACAGGGAAAGGACGTCGTCCACCTGAGCCTTTCCTCCGGCATCTCCGGCACGGTCAACTCGGCCCGCAATGCTGCGGCGATCCTGCAGGAGCGCTATCCGGAGCGGAAGGTCTATGTTGTTGATACGCTTGCCGCTTCCTCCGGTTTCGGGCTCCTCGCCGATGCCGCTGCCGACCGGAGGGACGAAGGCATGAGCGCGGAAGAGCTCGTGGGCTGGCTCGAAGAGAACAAGAAAAAGTTGCATCACTGGTTCTTCTCCGGCGACCTCACAACCTTTGTCCGCGGCGGCCGCATCTCCAAGACGGCGGCCGTCTTTGGAGGAATTCTGGATATCTGCCCGCTGATGAATGTGGACTATCTGGGGCGGCTGATCCCGCGGGAAAAGATCCGCACCAAGAAGCGCGTCATCCGCGAGATCGAGAAGAAAATGGAACAGCATGCCGACGGCGGGACGGATTATTCCGGAAAATGCTATATGTCGATGGCCGCCTGCCGTGAGGATGCCGAGCAGGTCGCGGCGCTCGTCGAGGCAAACTTCCCGAAGCTGAACGGGAAAGTGGAGATCAACTGGATCGGCACGACGATCGGCTCCCACACCGGCCCGGGTACGGTCGCCCTGTTCTTCTGGGGCGATGAAAGAGTTGACTGAGATTTAAAATAATATAAAAAGAGGAGAGATTATTTTATGGCGATCGTAACCGAACAGGTCTATACCGAAGACGGCGCAAGCCTTACGCAGCTCGTCCTCCGCGACGGGGAAATGGCCGTTACTCTGACACCTGCCAAAGGCGGCATGGTCACGAGCCTTTGCTACCGGGGCGAGGAATACAGCTGGCTCCGCAAGCCGAACTTCAACCGCGCCGAGCGGCCGCGCTGTGGCGTCCCGGTGCTTTTCCCGAGCGTATCGAATCCGGACAACGGCGTCCATATTTTCAACGGCAAGTCCTACCCGATGGAAACGCACGGCTTTGCCGATCTGCTTCCCTGGGAGGTCGAGCAGATCGGAGGAGACGGCGTCACGCTGAGCCTTTCTCCGAACGGCCTCACAAAGTTTGTCTATCCCTTTGATTTCGACCTCGCCATTACCTATAAGCTCGAGGGCAACTGCCTCACGGTCACGACGACTGTCGGCAACAAGGGCGAGACGGAAATGCCCTTCTGCCTGGGCTTCCATCCGTATTTTGCGGCCACGGCGCTGGAAAACATCTCCTTCGATATCGATGCCGCAACCTGCAGCGAGTCCCCCAAAGGCGAGCAGCCCAAGGCCCCGGAAAAGATCACGCTCACGCGCAAGGCAGGCAGCGCCGACTCCATCCGCCTTATGACAGGCGTGAAGAGCCCGATGGTCCTGCACGACAAGGGAAACGGCCACAAGGTCACGGTCGCTTTCGACGCGAACTTTACCAACGCCGTTCTCTGGCAGCAGGACGCCGAGAGCTTCGTCTGCATGGAGCCGTGGAACGGCTGGGCCAACTGCCTCAATGAGGAAGGAAAGCACGAGACGCTTGCTCCGGGCGAATACTGGATGGCCGAATGGTCCGTCACGCTCGAAAAAGAATAAAGGCAAAAAAATTCCCTGCTCCGTGCGGAAGCAGGGATTTTTTATGCGGTAACGGTCTCAGCAGATCTTGACGACCCAGCCTTCCGGGCCTTCGATCTCGCATCTCTGGATGCCGGTGATGGTGTTGTAGAGCTTCGTGAGAACGGGGCCCATTTCCGTCATGCCGGAAGGAATGTTGTATTCCGTGCCGTGGTCATAGATGCGGCCAATCGGAGAGATGACGGCAGCCGTGCCGCAGAGGCCGGCCTCGGCAAAGTTCGGGATCTCGGAGAAGAGAACCTCGCGGTGCTCGATGGGCATGCCGAGATACTTCTCTGCAATGTCAACGATGGAGCGGCGGGTGATCGAGGGGAGAATGCTGTCGGACTTCGGCGTGACGAGCTTGCCGTCCTTCGTAACGAAGATGAAGTTGGCGCCGCCGGTCTCTTCGATCTTGGTGCGGGTGGCGGGGTCGAGATACATGTTCTCGCTGAAGCCTTCCTCATGGGCAACCGTGATCGGATAGAGGCTCATGGCGTAGTTGAGGCCTGCCTTGATGTGGCCGGTGCCGTGCGGGGCTGCGCGGTCGAAGTCGGAGACCTTGATCGCAATAGGCTTTGCGCCGCCCTTGAAGTAGGGGCCGACCGGGGTCACCAGAATGCGGAACTCAAACTCTTCCGCCGGCTTGACGCCGATGACAGAGTTCGTGCCAATCATGAAGGGACGGATATAGAGGCTGGCTCCGGTGCCGTAGGGCGGAACATAGTCGAGGTTTGCCTTGACGACAGCCTTGACGGCCTCTACGAACTTGTCCTCGGGGAATACGGGCATAACAAGGCGGCGGCAGGAATCTGCCATACGCTTTGCGTTCATGTCCGGGCGGAAGCAGACGACGCTGCCGTCGGCCGTGTAATATGCCTTCAGACCCTCAAAGCAGGTCTGCGCATACTGGAAGACGCAGGCGCACTCGCTGAGCGTGATGGTGGCGTCCGTGACGAGCTTGCCGTCATCCCATTTGCCGTCCTTGTAGTGGGCTACAAAGCGATAATCCGTCGGGATATAGCCGAAACCGAGGTTGGCCCAATCGATATTCTTTGCCATAGATAGATCCTCCTGAGATTCATATTTTCCTGTAACGCTATAGTTATAGCAAAATTCAGAAGGAAGTTCAATAAAAAAATGCATTTGCAGGCACAGAAACGGAAGGGACGGAACGTCTTTCTTGCTTTTTCGGCCGCAGAATAATATAATGAGCTATCCTGAGAAATATGATCGGTTTTCATTCGAGGTTCTTTTATGAGTAATTCCATTGAAAATGCAGTGAAGCTGCTCCAAAGCGAGGGGTTTCCCGGCGCGCACAGCTTCCTGCTTCTGATCCGCTATGCGGCCCTGACGGAAGACAAGGCGCTTCTGAAGCTCGTCGGCAGTACGCTGGAGGAGCTGAGCACGATGCCGGAGAGCGCGGCTCTCGTCTATGCCTATGCGGAGTATTACGAGGCTGCCGAGGAGGAATTCTGCCGGCCGGCTGCCGCCTTTCTTCTGCCGCGGGTCGGCAGGGAAGATCCGATGCTGCCCCTGGCCTTTGCCAAAGCGGCCCGCGTTTTCGGCCGGGAGGAGGATCTCGAGCAGGCGGAAACGCTTCTTCAAAAAACGAAGGCGGCCGGCCCTTTTGCGGCGCTCGCGTATTTGGAGCTCTACCGCGCCACGTATAACGGCGCCTGGCTCAACCGCGCTGCCGAGCTTGCCGGAGAGATCCGGGCACACTTCCATGAGAATTTTGACGCGAAAAAGGTGTACGATCTCGCCGAGCCGAGCGAAAACAGCGCCGTGGCTCTCCTCTATGACGAGCTTTTCCGCATCACGCAGGATGAGAAATGGGAGCAGGCGCGCGCGGCGCAGAATCACTTCGTCTCTCTTCTGGCCGACCGCTACCCCTCCCGTGTATCCTATGGCCTTTGCGCCCTCCTGGGGGACGAATTTCCGGACCAGGACCGGACGGTCATCTGCATGCTGCCCGGAAGGGAGCAGACCGACGAAGTGCGGGCGCTGCTCTCCTTTTATTCGCCGCTCACGGAGATCATCGTCGTCCCTTCCTGCGGGCAGGAACGTGCGGGCTTCTTTTTTCTGAAAAAGGGGAAGCTGACGCCGATCGCATCCCTTTGAACGGAACGGATCTGAGATGAGAAACAAGATGACAGGAAAAAGAAAGCTTCTGCTGCTTCTCCTCGCCGTGTGCATGCTGGTGTGCGGGACGGGCGCGTCCTATTTCAACGAGGAATATACCGACGTCGGGCTGGACGCTGCGCTGCAGCGTGCCCGCGAGCTGAACGAGTGGATGTCCGGGAAGACGGACGAGGAGATCGCAGCGGAGAAGCATATTTCCGTGTGGGATGTGCTCAGCACCTACGGCACCGAGGCCCCGCCGGAGCCGCTCATTACCGTGGAAGAGGGCGACACATGGGAGGAGCTCGTCGCAGAGCTTCTGGAAAAGTACGATACGGACGAAAGCCACGTCGGCATTGGCTATTATCATACGGGAACGGGAGAGGAGCACTATATCTGCCCGGACACCTACCGCGTTTCCGCCAGCATGTTCAAGATCCCCCTGAACATGATCCTGGCCGACCGGGTCTCCTCCGGCGAGATGACGATGGACACGGAGATCTACGGCATCCCTTACAGCTGGTATCAGTACCGCACCATTGTCCAGTCGGACAACGAACGCTCCGTCAGCCTCTTCAATTATCTCGGAGGATATTCCTCCTTCAAGACGCTGCAGATCCCGTATCTCGGCAACGACCCTTCGGAGGATCTCGGCTGGAACTATCAGGTGGACAATTATTATAACCCGCGCGAGTTCATCTATATGCTGAAGATGCTCTATGAGGATCCGGAACGGTTCCCGGGCGTGCTGGAGAATATGCTCGATGCCGAGCCGTACTCCTATTTCCACCAGTATGAACGGCGCTATCCGATCGCCCAGAAATACGGTTTCGTTCAGCAGACCGAAGGGTCATATGACCACACCTATGTCAACACCTGCGGCGTCGTCTTTACCGACGAGCCGTTCTGCGCCGTCGTGTTTACGGATAATGTCGGAAAGGCGTATGACCTGATCTCCGAGTTCTGCATGGTCATGTGCGACTATACCAATATGCGCTCGCAGCAGGAGGCGGAGCGTCTGGAGGAGCAGAAGGCTTCCGACGAGGCCGCTCTGCAGACGGCGGAGCAGGAGATCCTTGCCGCTGTCCGGGCAGACGAGGAGCAGCTTGCCTTTGCCTCTCCCGTCTCCGCAGAGCAGGAGAACGGACAAACGGAAAAATCAGAAGCAGGATCGAGGTTTCATATGTCAGCTGGAGCAACCATTCTTCTCGTTTTGATCGCCGCGGCAGCGCTCGTGGCCTGTGTCTTCATCTTCCGCAACAATGCCGCCGGCCGGATCAACGGCTTCTGGGCCGTGATCGCGATCCTTCTTGCCGGGCTGGGCATGTCCTTCTGCGTCATCGGCTCCTGCTTCGGCACTGTCTATGCCGATCCCGCCGGTGACCCCAAGGAGACGGCGGAGCGTTTCTTCGCAGCGATTGAAGCGGAAAACTACGAAGAGGCCTATCAGTGCCTTGCCAACTATTCCTCGCTCGGACTGGAAAATATGCCTTCGTCCGAAGAGGGGCAGATGCTGTCCGATGCGCTGAAGGCAAGCTATGAGCATTCCCTGCGCGGAGAGTGCGAGAAAAACAAGCTCTCGGCCACACAGAGCGTCGCCCTGCGTTATCTGAACGTCCGCTCGGCGGAGGAGGCCGTGGAACGGAAGGTGGAGATCGTCCTCGGGCAGATCGCGGAAAGCCGCGACCGCAGCGAGATCTATGACGAGGAGGGTTACGTCCTCCCGTCGGTGCGCGAGGAGGTCTACCGTACGGCGCTTGCCGAGGTCCTTGAAACGCCGGATCTTTATTATTCCACGAAAGAGATGAAGCTGGAGCTGACCTACCGGGACGGCGAATGGCTCATCACGGCAGACAGCGATCTCATTTCCGCGCTCTCCGGAGGAACGGTGTCATGAGAGAAAAACGGACAGGGAACACTTCCCGGAGCGGGCACGTCAAGAATTCCCCTCTGAAAAACTTTTTCTTCACCTTCGCAGGCGCGATCTTTGCCTGCGTCTCTCTGCTCGTGCTCCTTTGGATGACGGTCTCGGTCCATCCGGGAGCAGAGATCGCTTCCACGCAGAGCTCGGCCCGGCTGCGGACGAATATCGCCTCCCAGATCGATCAGTATTCCGAGAATGTGAAGGTCTCGGTCCTCGGAGAGACAAAGGCAGTCACCTCCCGGTATCAGATCGCGGAATCCGCCACGGTTGCTCCGGAGCCGGATGCTACGCGCTTCGGCGAGACGCTGGATCCGGAGGTCCTGCAGGATGTGATCCGCCAGGCGAGGGAGGACGGGCTGCTCAGCGAGGACGAGGCGGTCGTCTTTTCTTCCGACTTTGAGAATTACCGCGATACTCCGATGAAGTATTATTACGACGAGACGATCCTGGTCCTCTGCTGGAAGGAAAAGATCGACGGGCGCGTCTGCTCCTGCGCGGAGGTGAAGATTGCGGACGCCTCCCAGCTGCGGCGGAAGCTGACCGAGGATACCTACGGCTCCTCCGTCCGTTCCTTTGCGACCGAGCTTGCCGACGAGGTGAACGCCGTCGTGGCCATGAATGCGGATCTTTACGCGCAGCGCGACCTCGGCATAACGGTCTATAACCGCACGGTCTACCGCTTCAACGAGTGGCCTTATACCGGGCAGTACAGCCAGTATAACGCCATTGACAACCTGCTTGTCGATGCCTCCGGCAATTTCCACTTCCTCCACAAGGGCGAAGAGTACAGCAGGGAAGAGATGCAGCAGTATGTGGATGACAACGACTTCCTCTTCTCCATTGCCTTCGGCCCGATCCTGGTGGAAGACGGGGAACTGCAGAGCTGTGACTGGTATCCCTGCGGCGAGATCAACGATGAATATTCCCGCGCCGGGATCGCCCAGGTCGGGCAGCTGCACTATCTTTATCTTGCCGTCAGCCATTCACCCTCCGGCACGCCGCGCTGCAACATTTCTCAGTTCGCCTCGATCATGTACAGCAAGGGAGTGCAGCAGGCTTATACGCTCGACGGCGGACAGACCGGAGAGCTCGTATTCAACGGCGAGCCGTACAATCAGATCGACTTCGGCGCCGAGCGGACGGTCAGCGATATTATCTATTTTGCTTCCGCCCTTGACAGCACAGGAGGAAAGAAATGAGCCCGATCGCCTTCTATGCAGGAAATGCCGTCGTCTACTGGAGCTCTCTTGTGATCGTTTTCGGGATCGCGGCAGGCTTCTTCCTTTCTTATTCGCTCTATACGGCACACAGCGGCAGAGGCAGCGCAATGTTTGTGCTTCTTGGCTTTGCGCTTCCGCTCGGCCTGCTTTGCGGGCGGCTGGTGCATTATCTCTTCAATCCGGAGCAGTATAACGGCTTCTGGTCCGCGCTGACGGATCCTTCCTGCGGAAGCTATTTTCTTCCGGCCGCGCTTCTCTGCCTCCTTCCGGCGGCGCTTCTGGTGCGGGGCATCGGGATCTCGGATTCGACCGGCGAGCTGCTGGATGCAATGGCGCCCGGCGCCGTGCTCGCTTCCGCGCTGATCCGCCTCAGCGACGTTTTTACGACCGCCTGCCGGAGCGCGCTTCCGGTCCGGACAAAGCTCTTCCAACGTCTGCCCTTTGCGGAACGAATCTCGGACAGCTACGGCTCAGGCTACCACTTTGCATCCTATTTCATCTCGGCGCTGCTTCTGCTGGGGCTTCTTTTGGTCTCGCTCCTGTTCTTTTATCGGCACCATGGCGACCACATGAAACGCCCCTGCCCCCGCTATGGGCACACAGCCTGCATCACGGCGGCGCTCTTCTGCGCCGAGGAGCTCGTCATTGACTCCACGCGCTCGGACTCCACGGTCCTGCGCTTCCGGATCCTGCAGTTTCTGAACCCGTATGTCTCCTTCATCAGCCTGACGCAGGTCGTTGCGGCGGCGGTGCTGCTGCTGCTCCTGCTCCGTTATGCGAGGGCCTCTCTTGCCGCCAACGGCCGCTTCCGCGGCTATTCGATGATCTTCGTTCTTTTTGCCCTGGGGCTGGTCGGAGCGGGAGTTTCGGAATACCTGGTGCAGCGCTTTACCAACCGCGCCCCGCTCTGCTACCTGCTGCAGAGCACCGGAGCGCTCGCCATGTGCGCCTCCGTCCTCCTCATGTATGCCTCCTGCCGCCGCGAGCGGAGGCGGGAAGAGTAAAGAAGAGTAAAAAAATAAGCACCGTGTTCCTTTTTGGGGGAACACGGTGCGTTTTTTTCGTTATTTTGCGTAATCGACGGCTTTGGTCTCGCGGAGCACGTGCACTTTGATCTGCCCGGGATAGGTCATCTCGTCTTCGATCTTCTTGGCAATATCCCGCGCAAGGAGCACCATCTGATCCTCGGAGACCTCCTCCGGCTTGACCATGATGCGGATCTCGCGGCCGGCCTGGATCGCAAAGGAACTTGCAATGCCGGGGAAGCTCTTGGAGATCTCCTCCAGCTTTTCCAGACGCTTGACATAGTTCTCAATGTTCTCACGCCGTGCGCCGGGGCGGGAAGCGGAGATCGCGTCGGCGGCCTGGACGATGCAGGCAATGACGGAATGCGGCTCCACATCGTTGTGGTGCGCCTCTACGGCATGGATGACGTCCTCGTGCTCCTTGTACTTGCGGAGCAGGTCAACGCCGATCGTAACATGCGAGCCCTCGACCTCGTGGTCAATGCTCTTGCCGATGTCGTGGAGAAGGCCGGCACGCTTGGCGGTGGCGATGTCAACGCCGAGCTCGGCAGCCATCAGCCCGGAAATGTGGGCGACCTCGATGGAGTGGTTGAGAACGTTCTGGCCATAGCTGGTACGGTAGCGCATGCGGCCGAGAAGCTTGATGATCTCGGGGTTGAGCCCGTGGACATTCGTTTCAAATACGGCGCGCTCGCCTTCGGCCTTGACCGTGGCGTTGACCTCACGCTGCGCTTTCGCGACCATTTCTTCGATGCGGGCGGGGTGGATGCGGCCGTCCTGGATCAGCTTTTCCAGCGCCAGACGGGCAACCTCGCGGCGGACCGGATCGAAGCCGGAAACGGTGATCGCTTCGGGGGTATCATCGATGATGAGGTCACACCCCGTCAGCGTCTCGATGCTGCGGATGTTGCGGCCTTCACGGCCAATGATGCGGCCCTTCATCTCATCGTTGGGGAGAGGAACCACGGATACGGTGATCTCACTGGAGTGGTCCGCGGCACAGCGCTGGATCGCAGTCGCGATAATGTCTCTTGCGCGGTCGTCCGCTTCCTCCTTGGCCTGCTGCTCGATCTCCTTGACCTTCAGGGCCATTTCGTGCGTGCAGTCGTCGCGGACGGTATTGATGAGATAGGTCTTCGCTTCTTCCGTAGAGAAGCCGGAGATCTTTTCCAGCATCTCCAGCTGGCTCTTTTTCAGAGAGGCGATCTCCTGCTGCTGCTGGTCGATCGCAGCGATCTTGGAGTTGAGGGTATCGGTCTTCTTCTCGATGGCGTCGGTCTTCTTGTCGAGAGATTCTTCCTTCTGCTGAAGACGATGTTCCTGCTTCTTCAGCTCTGCGCGGCGTTCCTTTTCTTCCCGCTCATACTCGGAGCGGTTTTTGTGTATTTCTTCCTTTGCTTCCAGGAGAGCTTCCTTCTTTTTGCTCTCCGCACTTTTTATTGATTCGTTTATTATGCGTTTCGCTTCTTCTTCGGCGCTTTCAATTTCACGCTCTCCGACCTTTTTGCGGTAAACAATGCCGGCGGCAAAACCTATAATAAGAGCTATAACAGCTATAATGATCCATAAAAAAGTTCGCATTGGCAGTAAACACACCTCCTTTCTCAAAAAATCTGCAGGGGTGGGTTACGCAATTCGCTAGTCTCATATTTTAACGTCCCGTTTTCCTCCTGTCAAGCTTAAATTGCATGGAAATTGCAATAAATAAATTTACATAATAATTGCAAAGAAAGCCGGGGTGTGTTATACTTTTCTGAAATATCGGATCCGGAGGGGAAAATGAAAAAAGAGAATATCGTCCGCCGGATCCTTCCGGCACTCCTGCTGTGCCTCTGCCTCACCGCCCCGGCCCGGGCAGACGGAGGGCTCTTTCAGGGGGAGACGGCAAATACCGCCGAGGCGCCTTCCGCGCAGACCTCCATGCAGGCAGCCGTCTTTGCGAGCGAGGCTTATTCCGTTTCCGTGCAGCAGAGCACGGGTGGTACGCTCACGGTCAGCCCGTCGGGCTCGTCTGTTCCGGCGGGAACAACGCTTACCATTAAGGCAGCGCCGCAGGCGGGATATACGCTTTCACAGCTGCTTTATTTCGGCGAAAATGAATATGAGGAAGAGATCACGGTCACGTCCGGCGTGAACACGTATACACTGAGCATGCCGGCCTCGGCGATAACGATCCGCGCCGTCTTTACAAAGAGCTACGGCATCACCGTCTGCGGTGTCGAGGTGACGGACGCGAACTGCAACGCGATCCTCGGCGAGGGAAACAGCAGCCTTCGCTATGACGCCTCCACAAATACGCTCACTTTTGTAAACGCTTCCGTCAATGGTGACATTGTCCTTAATACGTCTTCTCCCGTGACGCTCTGCCTCATCGGAGACGAGAATGTGCTCTACGGCAGCCTCACCTCCGCCTCCTCCCTGACCGTGACCTCCTTTAACGGCTCGGCAAAGCTTACCGTTTCCGGCAGCATTTCCCTCTCCGGCGGAGCGGGGATGACGCTTGCCTCAGGAACGGCGCTTTCCGTCTCCTCCGGCATTTCCGCCGAGAGCGGGACGATCGCGGTCTACGGCTCGCTGACCTCTTCCGGCGGCGATACCGCCAATTCCTGCGGCATCCGCTGCGGCTCTCTGGCAGTCAAGACCTTAAGCTCCGCTTCCGGCGGCAGTGTCTATGCCTACGGGGGCAACAGCTACAGCGGCTCGCAAAGCATCGGCATTGAGGCGGGCAGCATCTCAGTGGAATATCAGGCGCTTCTTTCTGCCGTCTCCGGCGGAAGCGCCGGCATCAGCCGGGCAGTTTCGGCCGTCTCCGTTTCCAACGCAGGCACGCTGACGGCCTCGGCCGGCAGCGCGAGCAGCGAGAGCACGGGCATTTTCTGCTCCGGAAGTCTCCTGTCGTCGGGTACGCTGAGCGCGTCCGGGGCCGGGGCGGGGAAGAGCTGCGGCATTTCGGCCGCCTCGGTGAGCTTTGCGGGAGGCGAGGCCTCCGCATCGGCTTCGCTTGCGGCATCGGAGAGCTACGGCATTTATTCCTCTTCTGTCACCGTGAGCGGCGGCGTCATCTGCTGTGAAGGCGGCAGCCGGGCCATGTCCTCGGTTCCGTCCTTCTCCGGCTACAGCCCGCGTCTTTTTGTCTCCGACCTCACATCGGCAGAGGCGGAAGCGGATCCTGCCGTCCTTTCCAATTACCAGGCCCGGCACGTCAGCCTCCAGCCGAAGCAGGAGGAGGCGGCAGAGTCCGTGACGATCGAGCGGATCTGTTTTGACCAGGAGACGGTCACGCTCAGCACGCTCTACGGCATGCGGACGGTCCGCTACTGGTTCTATCCCACAGAGCCCTCCAACCCGAACCTCACCTGGACCTGCTCCGACACGGAGGGCAAGACGGTCAAGGTCGTGGTGGACGAGGAGCAGCGTGAATTTTCCATTACTGCCCTCGGAAACGGCACGGCATATATCTATGCGACGGCGAAAGACGGCAGCGCCGTTCAGGCCTGCTGCCGCGTGACCGTCAGCGGGATCGGCTCGAACAATGTCTCCTATATGTTTGATTACCGGGACAATGACGGCACCTGGTATGCGGACTATTCCGATTCTTTCACCGTCCGCTGCACCGGCCCCTCCGGAGAGCTGCAGGGGATCTATGTGGACGGGGCGTACGTTCCGCAATATACCGGATCTCAGCTGAACTGGACTTTCAGCAGCACATCCGAGAACAAGACCCTCGTCACCTTCACGCATGCCTATATGGCTTCTCTCGTCCGCGGCAGCCACCAGCTCCGCTTTTCCTATTCCTCCGTATCGACGGTGCTTACGTCCTTTACCGTCTGTTCCATTTATGATCCTCCCCGCACGGGAGACGAGAGCTCCGGCCTGCCTTTGACCCTGTTCCTGCTTTCCGGAGCGGGCAGCGCGGGAATGCTTCTAATATTAAAAAAGAAAGAGAGACGTTATGGAATACAATAAACAGCTCGGCTATATGGCCGCGGGAGACGAGGTCGAGGGCTTCTATCTCCTCAAGGCCGCCTCCGTCCGCATGGCCACCAACGGAAAGCCCTATCTCAGCGCGACGCTTGCGGACGTGACGGGTGCCATGGAAGGAAAAATGTGGGACTATTCCGGCACGATCGGCAAGAGCGCGGAGGGCAAGGTCGTCAAGATCCGCGGCGAGGTGAGCGAATTCAAGGGCAGCCTGCAGATGAACCTCAAGCGGATCCGCCTCGCCGAGGAGCGCGACAGCTATGCCGTCGAAGACCTGATCCCGACGGCTCCCATCGATTCCGTCAAGGAGATGGAATATGTCCAGGAGCTCATCGCTTCCCTGGAGGACGAGGACTACAAGCTCCTCGCGTCCACCATGCTGGACCGTCATCTCGCGGCCTTCGGGCGCCTGCCGGCGGCAAAGAGCATCCACCACAGCTTTCTCTCCGGCCTCTTGATGCATACGACGTCCATGCTCCGCATTGCGGACTTTCTGAGCACGGAGATCTACCCCTATGCTGTCAACCGCAGCCTTCTTCTCACCGGAACGCTTCTCCATGATTTTGCCAAGGAGCGGGAATTTGTCGTCTCCGAGCTCGGCATCGTGACGGACATGACGACGGAGGGGTATCTCCTCGGCCATCTTGTCATGGGTGCGGAGGAGGTCGGCCGGGTCGGCACGGAGCTCGGCACTCCGCAGGAAAAGATCATGCTTCTGCAGCACATGCTCCTCTCGCACCACGGCAAGCCCGAATTCGGCGCCGCCGTCGTCCCCTGTACGGCGGAAGCGGAGCTCCTCTCTCAGATCGACATGCTTGACAGCCGCATGGAGATCTATGCCGAAGCCTTTGAAACTCTGGAGCCCGGCAAGTTCAGCGACCGCATTTTTGCCCTCGAGAAAAAGATCTACAATCACGGCCTGAAAGGCTGAGATCCGGACCGCCTCCGAACCGAGGCGGCCTTTTTATAGAAAGTATACATAATAATAGAAACATAAATAATAGTAACAAATGAATGACATAGACTTTTTGCCAAATTGTTGTATAATATACGTTGAATTTTTGCATTTTCCCGTAGCGGAGAAAATGAATTTATAAAGGCAATCCCCAGGAGGAGAAACAATGACTGTTCGCAAGATCTTTTCCGTTCTGCTGATCCTGTGCATGCTGCTCTCCCTCGTCCCCGCCGGTCTGGCGGAGGAAGTGACGGAAGAGGTGCAGGTATCCGGCGAAGAAATCACGACATTAGACGAACCGGCTCCGGAAGCTTCGAGTGAAGACCAAAACGAAGCCGATCCGGAATCCGTCGTGGAGGAAGCTGCTGAAATTATCGAGGAGCAGGTTCCGGAGACCGTTGAGACAACAGAAGAAACAGAAGAAACAGAGACAACGGAGACTCCTGCGACAGCAGAGAACATAACGGTAACGGCCGAGCCGAGTGAGACCGTACCGGAGGAAGAGGACACCCGCCTGAAGTGCTTTTCGGTAAACGGCACTTCGTATGCGCTCCTTCAGGATGCAATCAATGCTGCCGGAAATGAGGGCACGATCGTTACGGTTGACTGGCCGGTCGGTTATGACCAAAAGGTCGTTATCGGGAAGGATCAGAAGATCACGCTGGATCTCGGCAGCTATTGCCTTGCCTGTGAGAGAGTGGAAAATTTCGGTGAGCTTACGATTACAGGCAGCACAGAGGCTTATTTCTCCGGCACGATCCTGACCAAGGCCTACCAGCAGAGAGACGAGGCCGGGAATACGGTCGACTCGGCTTCGGGCAGAACGAGAATCCTCGGCGGACAGTATGATGCCGTGTTTGCTGTTTTGCAGGACGGTTCGCAGTCGCTTGACGGCAACATCGAAAAACCGTCCGTTGTCTTTGACGGAAACGCCTATGTTTCCTGGACGGCAAACCAGACCTTTGTTTACGGAACCTATAACGGCGATGAGATCTATTCTTCTGCCGACCCGGCTTCCATCGGAAGCATTCAGATCTGCTCCGGCACGTTCTATAACAACGGCGAGCTCGAGCCCTATATTGCTCCCGGCTGCGACGCCAATGTGAATTATACGAGAAAGCAGGAGAACGCGGGTTCTTCCGAGCCTGTGATCGAAGCAGCCGCAGAGCCCGCTCAGCCGGAAGAAACGGTGACAGAGATCGCCGAGGAGCCTGCGGTCAAGAGCCCGAGCAAGGTTGCCCTCGTTTTCAATGAAGGCGGCACGGTCACTACGGCAGAGGGAGAACCGCTTTCCTCCGGAACGATCTTGACGATTCCGGAAGGCGGAAGCATACTGCTGTATATCCTGCCTCTCAGCAATTATGAGATCTCTGTCATGACGCTTTCTCTTGACGGCGTCCTGATGTCGGAAGATATAGCAATGGCGCTGAATCTGGTGGACACCGGGGCAGACTATGCCCTTTCCGTGACCTTTGAGAGCACGCTCTGCGAAGTGAACTATGCGGAAACAGCGCTCGAGAGCGAGACGGTGGAGCGCAATACGCTTCTGACGCTCCCCGCACCCGAGCAGACCGGCTATCGGTTTACAGGCTGGACCTGCAGCAAAGACGGCGCAGCCTATGCGGCAGGGGACGAATATACGGTCACAGAATCCGTCACCTTTACCGCACAGTGGGAAAAGCTCGTCATGGAAGATGTTACCTTCAACGTCCTGCAGGGCGAAGGCCAGATCGAGTTCAACGGCGAGCTGTTCTCTGACGGCGATAAAACAGTCATCGCCGCTTACGAAGAACCCGAGATCCTCCTTGTGGCAGATGACGGCTACGAAGCCGATAAGCTCACCACCATCACCTCCAAGGGCAGCGAGACTTATGATGAAAACCTGGAAGAAGCCGTCGAAATTGGCCAGGTTACACGTCCTCTTACTGTAAATGCTTATTTCTCGGAAGCACCGGAGGAAGAAACTGAGGAGACGAGCGTGCAGGCAATGACGCAGTCTTCGGAGGCATCGCTTCTGGATGATACAGCAACAACTTATACGATCACAGTGAAAGTGAACATTGCAGACAGAGGAGATTTGTTCTGCAATGGTGAAAACCTGACTGACGGCACGGGAAGTGGAAGTGTTAACGTTCTGGAAGGAGAGAGCGTTACAATCACAGCAGAGCCCAAGACTGGCTATTATGTGGAAGATGCAATGCTCTACTATGGCGGGACAGTACATGAACATTATACTATTGAGCCCAGTCTTCAGTTTACAATCAACGCGCCGGAGGAACAATACGATACCTATGAGTTCTACGTTAATTTTGATGATGTAGAATCTGCAGAGGTGAGATATTATAATAACTATGATGGGGCAACAGAGCCTGCTCTTAAAGAAAGCTATGATACTGGAAAAATTAAACTTGCTGGGGCAGATGTCGTTAGCCGTGAAGGTTATACTTTCACGAATTGGAACACAGATGATGATGGTGAAGGAACATCTTATGACGCTGGTGAGGAAATCTACCTGACGAAGGATCTAAGACTTTATGCACAGTGGGAGGCCGCTGAATATACCCTTACCTATAACACAAATGTTACTGCAGAAATACCTAGTCGTACATTCAAAGTGACTGATAGCGAGAAGATTGTACTGACAATTCCGACAGAAACGGACAGCGGTACATTTCTTGGCTGGTATTCTGACAGAGCGCTGACTACGCCAATTACAGAAATCAACCCGTCAGCAACCCCGTACAACGTCACAGTTTACGGAAAATGGCAATATGAACTTAAGATAGAGTATGACTCGACCAAAGGCTCTGTCCAAAAAGACGGAACAGAAGTCTCTTCGCCTATTGCAATGACCACTGGAGAAAGTGTCGTACTTACTGCTACCCCAACAAGTAAGTACTATCTAGAAAGTGCATCGCTGACTAAAACCGCACCTGGAACGACACAAACCATAGCGACTGGTTCACCGTATATTCTTTCACCGGGAGAAAATTCTGTATTTAATGTCAATTTTGCATACAGGACAACTGTTGATGTCATTTATGATTACAACAATGGAACCGGAAGAACAGTAACTATCACAGGCAATCGTGGCGATAAAACTGTACTAAGTGCGGCACCAGTCAGAAGCGGATATGAGTTTACGGGATGGCTATGTAATCTAGACGGATATTTTTATCCAGAACTGTGTGATTATGTTCTTAGCGAGGATGTCACCTTTACCGCACAGTGGAAAAAGATATGCACAGTCCGCGTTTATTATAACAGCTATGGCACTGTGACCTATAACGGAGCCACGGTTCCCAGCGGAAGTACGATTACATTGAGCGAAGGTGATTCAGCAACTTTCAACTTCGCTTCCCTCACTAGCGGTTATGGTGTATATAACTGCACGGTAAATGGTGCCCGTCAGGGTTCAATTAGCGCATATACGGTGAGCAATATCTCGGGCGAAACGACCATTGTCGTCACGTTCGCTCGAAATACCCTCAGCCCCATCACCGGCGACTCCAGCAACATCTTCCTCTGGCTCGGCCTTCTTGCCGGCTCGGCGGTATTGGCGGCGGGAGTGCTGATCGTGCTGAAGAAGCGCAAAAAGTAAGCCGGTAAACTCTCAATAAAACGGATGCACACAGACCTTTGAACGGCCTGTGTGCATTTTTTCAGTATAGAATGTGCCCGGCAAGCTCGTCTCCCCGGTAGATGAGCTTCAGGGAAAAGAACGGAGCATTCTCCGCGAGCAGCTTCAGGAAGATCCGGTCGCCCTCCCAGATCGGGAGGTTGGTCACTTCCTCGATCGGGACCCATTCGAGCATACCTTCGTCGTTTTCCTTCCCGGTCAGATCCGCAAGGCGGCTGTCGGCAACGGAGCAAGTGAACAGATGCATCAGCTCGGTGCCCCATTCGTCGGAGACGAAGGTCACGAGGCCGCGGTAGGCAAGCTCGGAAGGGGAGAGGCGAAGGCCGGTCTCCTCCCGGGTCTCTCTCACGGCGCAGTCCTGCGGGCTTTCGCCTTCCTCGAACTTCCCGCCGACCCCGATCCATTTGTCTTTGTTTTCATCGTTTTCTTTTTTGACCCGATGCAGCATCAGGTAGCGGCCGCGGTTTTCCAGATAGATCAGAGATGTATTTCGCATCGATTTTTCTCCTCGTCGGTTTCTGCCTTTAATTATATCGCGGGAATTCATAAAAAAGCAACAATTTAGCTCTTGCATTTTTCGGGAATTATGCTATGATAGCTTAGCACTCGAAAGAACGGAGTGCTAACCCCTCCGGGCATCGGCCCGCTGAGTTTTGTATTAAATTTTTGGAGGTATAGAAGATGAAGTTGAATCCTTTGGCGGACAGAGTCATTCTCAAGCAGAACGCTGCGGAAGAGAAGACGGCCGGCGGCATTTTCCTGACGACCAGCGCACAGGAGAAGCCGGAGATCTATGAAGTCGTTGAGGTTGGCCCCGGCGGCATGGTAGACGGCAACGAAGTCGTTATGACGGTCAAGGCCGGGCAGCAGGTTCTGGTCGGCAAATACAGCGGCAGCAAGGTCAAGCTGGACGACGTGGAGTACACCATTGTCCGCCAGGGCGACATTCTTGCAGTCATCGAATAATCAGGAGGTATTGAAATTATGGCAAAGCAGATCATTTACGGCGAAGAAGCACGCAAGGCTCTGGAGCGCGGCGTCAACCAGCTCGCCGATACCGTTAAGATCACCCTCGGCCCCAAGGGCCGCAATGTCGTCCTCGACAAGAAGTTCGGAACTCCTCTGATTACGAACGACGGCGTCACCATCGCCAAGGAGATCGAGCTTGAGGATCCGTTTGAGAACATGGGCGCCCAGCTCATCAAGGAAGTTTCCACCAAGACCAACGACGTCGCCGGCGACGGCACGACCTCTGCCACCGTCCTTGCCCAGGCTATGGTCCGCGAAGGCCTCAAGAACCTCGCTGCCGGTGCCAACCCGATGACGATGCGCAAGGGCATCCAGAAGGCAACGGATGCCGCCGTCGCAGCCATTAAGGAGATCTCCCAGCCGGTCTCCGGCGCCAGCGATATCGCCCGCGTCGGCACCATCTCCTCCGGTGACGAAGTGATCGGCAGCCTGATCTCCGAGGCTATGGAGAAGGTCTCCCGCAACGGCGTCATCACCATTGAAGAGAGCAAGACCGCCGAGACCTACAGCGAAGTCGTCGAAGGCATGCAGTTTGACCGCGGCTATCTCTCCCCCTACATGGTCACGGATACCGACAAGATGGAAGCCGTCCTCGACGACGCTCTCATCCTCATCACCGACAAGAAGATCTCCAACATCCAGGAAATCCTCCCGCTGCTTGAAGAAGTGGTCAAGGCCGGCCGCAAGCTCCTCATCATTGCCGAGGACGTCGAAGGCGAAGCTCTCACCACCATCGTCCTCAACAAGCTCCGCGGCACCTTCACCTGCGTCTGCGTCAAGGCTCCCGGCTTTGGCGACCGCCGCAAGGAAATGCTGCAGGATATCGCCATCCTGACCGGCGGCACGGTCGTCTCCAATGAAGTCGGCCTCGAGCTGAAGGATGCCTCCATGGCCGTTCTCGGCCAGGCTCACCAGGTCAAGGTCACCAAGGAGAACACCGTCATCGTCGACGGTGCCGGCGACACGGCGGAAGTCAAGGCCCGCGCCGCTCAGATCGAGCGCCAGATCGCGACCACCACGTCCGACTATGACCGCGAGAAGCTTCAGGAGCGCCTTGCCAAGCTCAGCGGCGGCGTAGCCGTCATCAAGGTCGGCGCCGCTACCGAGACCGAGATGAAGGAGAAGAAGCTCCGCATCGAGGATGCTCTGAACGCGACCCGCGCAGCCGTGGAAGAGGGCATCGTTGCCGGCGGCGGCACCGCTTATGTCGTTGCCTCCAAGGCAGCCGACAAGCTGACCGCAACGCTTGAAGGCGATGAGAAGACCGGTGCTTCCATCATTGCCAAGGCTCTGAAGGCTCCCATCATGCAGATCGCTGCCAATGCCGGCCTCGAGGGCGCCGTGATCCTCAACAAGGTCTACGAGGCAGAGGGCAACTTCGGCTTCGACGCATCCAAGGATGTCTACGGCGATATGATCGAGTTCGGTATCGTCGATCCGACCAAGGTCTGCCGCAGCGCGCTTGAAAATGCCGCCTCCGTCGCTTCCATGGTCCTCACGACCGAGAGCCTCGTGGCCGACATTCCCGAGAAGAATCCTCCGATGCCCGCCGCCAACCCGGACATGGGCATGTATTGATCCGAACGGAAAGAAAACATAGAAAGTAAAGTTCCCGGCAGCCCCAAAAAGCTGCCGGGAATTTTTAATGCTCAAAAAAAGTCAGACCCTTCGGCACGATGAGATTCAGCGCATGCGGGAGCAGGGAGATCTCCGCCGTACGGGCGTTCTGCGCCTCGCCGTCGATGTTGATGACCAGCTCCTCGGGGGAGCGGATCGAGAGCCGGTCCGTTTTGAGATGCGTTACAAGCTCCGGCACCTCGTCCGAACGGCCGGAAATGTATCTGCCGAACGCGCGGATGAGCTGAAAAAAGCTCAGCTTCCCGACGATGAAAACATCGAGGATCCCGTCGTCCGGGCGGGCGTCGAGGGAGGGATGGAAGCCGCCGCCGTAATGCTGCCCGTTGCAGATGCAGCAGAGCGTCATCGGCCCGGAGACGGAAAATTCTCCGGCGGAGATCTCCATCGGCTGCGTCAGCCCCCGGCAGAGCTCTACGATCAGGGAGACTACATAGGCGATCTTTCCGCGACAGAAGGGAAGATGCGTGTACCGGTGCACGCCCGTGCCGATCCTGGCGTCGATGCCGATCGAACAGATGCAGTCGCTGCAGCGGGCGTTGACCCGGATCAGATCGATCGGCTGCAGATGCCCGTCCAGCAGGGCAGGGAGGTCGGTATAGAGCTTTTTCTCCTCGCCGAACATCCGGCAGAAGTCATTTCCCGTTCCGACCGGGAAGGGGGCAACGGAGAGATTGCTCTGCCCGGCAGCGCCGTTGGCGCATTCGTTGAAGGTCCCGTCTCCTCCGCAGGAGAGGATCCGAAGCTCCCTTCCGAGCGCCCCGCGGCGGCGGACCTCCTGCTCGGCGTCGAGCGGCCCCTTCGTCACGTAGATCTCATAGGAGTCCTCCCGCCCGGAAAAAGCAGACGCGGCGGCGGCCCGGATGGCATCCGTGCTGTCCTTTCCGCCGGCAATGGGGTTGACGATAAAGAGATAATCCATCGGCTCCGGTCTCCGATCGTTTTACTGATAATACATAAAAAGATCGCACTTGATCATGCCGTTATAGAGCTTACGCTTCCTGTCGGCCGTTTTTCCGAAGGTGCGCTCAAATTCCGTATGCGAGGAGAGCAGATAGAGCTTCCAGTTTTCCGAGGCTCTCCAGGCCTGGCCGAAGCCGCGGTAGAGCTGTTCGGCCTCCTGCTTTTCCATAATGCGCTCGCCGTAAGGCGGGTTTGTGACGATGACGCCGTTCTCGGTCTTCCGGTCAAACTTCGTTGCGTCGGCCACCTCGAAGCGGACGAGATCGGCCACGCCGGCGCGCTCGGCGTTTTCCTTTGCGATCCGGATCGCGGCCGGGTCGATGTCCGAGCCGACGATGCGGTAATCTCCGTGAAATTCCCGCGCCTTTGCGCTTTCGCGCTCCTCCGCCCAAATGCTGTGGGGGATCATCGGCCAGCGTTCGGCGGAAAAGCTTCTCCGCAGGCCGGGAGCAATGTTGCGGGCGATCAGCGCGGCCTCGATGGGAATGGTCCCGCTGCCGCAGAACGGATCGCAGAAGTCCTCTCTTCCGCGATAACGGGAGAGCATGACCATGGCCGCGGCCATGGTCTCCTTCAGAGGGGCGGCGTTGTGGGCCGGCCGGTAGCCGCGCTTGTGGAGCCCCTCCCCGGAGGTGTCGATGCAGATGGAGACATTATCCTTCATGACGGAGAACTGGATCTGATAGGTCTCTCCGGTCTCTTCAAACCAGCTGACGTGATAACGGCTCTTCAGCCGTTCCACGACGGCTTTTTTTATGATCTTCTGGCAGTCAGGCACGGACATGAGCGTGGAGTTCAGGCAGTAGCCCTTGACGGGGAAGGCTCCTTCCTTCGGGATGAGCTCCTCCCACGGCAGAGCCTTGACGCCCTCAAAGAGCGCATCGAAGGTCTTCGCGTCGAAGCGGCCGACCTCGATCAGGATCCGCTCTCCGACGCGCAGCGCGAGATTCGCCCGCGCGACGGCAGAGGCGTCGCCCTTGAAATAAACGCGGCCGTTCTCTGAACGGATGCCGTCCGCATGCAGCCGCTTCAGCTCATCGCTGATCGGCCCTTCCAGTCCCAGCAGGCAGGGGACACACAGCTCAAAATTCATTCCGTTTCTCCTAAAAATCCGTTTTTATCGATTTTACATTACTTTCCCGATTCTTGCAACGAAAATCGAAAATGGGTGAAAAGATAATCTAAGACGTTTTCAGTGAAAAGACTATTGAAATCCGGAATGAATTCGTGTATAGTATGGTTTAACATTTTGTTCATAATTTCTTCGGAGTCAGTATGGCATTAGACAGAGCAGAATTCCTTCAGGTCCTGGAGGATTCGTATTCCGCATATTATAATATAAGTAGGGAAGGATCCCCGGATTCCCTGCCGCTTGCATTCCGCGCCGAATATTTTCAGCGGGATGAGCGCTATTGGCTGACGAAGAGCATCCCCATTTACGGCAACGAGACAAATGAGCTTGTCTATGTCTTTTCCCAGGATGTGTTCGGCAAGGCCCTCGCGGAGGAGTGCATGCAGTACGCTCTCGATGACGGGCTCCCCAAGGTCAAGCCGCACAAGGAGCACCAGTACACCAACATCAAGGTCATCTTCCTGGCGGACGCTTTTGAGGAAGACGCCATTACGGAGATCCGCCGGCGCAAGTTCCAGGTGTCCTATCATCATTCCCTCTGGGGCTATTCCAGCCTGATCACCACGGCAGTGGACGTGAACGACGAAAAGGTCTGGACGAATGCCGCCGGAAAGGACATGAAGAAATATTTTTCCAAGCTATTTGCAGCTCAGAAAAAATGAGCTGTTGATAGATATAATCCACACACATATTTTTAAAAGGAGTGAAAAGTGTGAGCGCATTAGTTATCCTTCTTCTCGCAATCGCTCTGCTGGTCTGCGGCTATATTTTCTATGGCTCCTGGCTTGCAAAGCAGTGGGGTGTTGACCCCAACAAAGAGACCCCGGCACACACCAGCTACGACGGAAAGGACTTCGTTCCTGCCAACCCGGCCGTTCTGATGGGCCACCATTTCTCTTCCATCGCAGGCGCAGGCCCGATCAACGGACCGATCCAGGCAGCTGTTTTCGGCTGGGTTCCTGTATTCCTCTGGTGCGTCCTCGGCGGCATCTTCTTCGGCGCAATGCATGACTTTGGTGCTCTGTTCGCTTCCATCCGCCACAACGGCGGCTCTGTCGGCGAAGTCATCAAGGACAGCATGGGCAAGCGTGCACAGGTCCTCTTCACGATCTTCGCACTGCTCGTTCTGATTCTCGTTATCGCATCCTTCACCTCCGTTGTTGCCGGCACCTTTGCCAACACGGCTGACTCCCTGTTCACCACCGGTGAAGTCAATGCCAAGGCATCCACCGCAACGACCTCTCTCCTCTTCATTGTCATTGCCGTTATCTTCGGTTACTTCGTGTACCGCAAGAACGTTCCCATCGGCCCTGCTACGATCGTCGGTATCGTCGGCATCGTTGCCATCGTTCTCATCGGCCTCAACGTCGGTGTCAACTGCGGCCGTACCTTCTGGGTCATCTTCATTGCTGTCTATGTCACGGTTGCTTCTCTGCTGCCGGTCTGGATCCTGCTCCAGCCGCGTGACTATCTGAGCTCCTTCCTGCTCTACGGCATGATGATCATTGCTCTCGTCGGTATCATCGGCTCCGGCATGTCCGTCGAAGTCCCCGCATTCAGCGGCTGGCACAACTTCGCCGGCACCTCCACGCTCTTCCCGACTCTGTTCATCACGGTCGCCTGCGGCGCTTGCTCCGGCTTCCATTCTCTCATCGCTTCCGGCACCACCTCCAAGCAGATCAACTCCGAGAAGGATGCCAAGGCCATCGGCTACGGCGCCATGATCATCGAGTCGGCTCTCGGCATCATCTCCCTCATCGCAATCGGCGTTGTGTGGAACAAGGTCCAGGCCGGTGACGATGTCATGAAGCTCAGCTCTCCTCCGACGATCTTCGCCGGCGGTATTGCTACCATGATCGCAGCTGTCTTCGGCGACAAGGCTTACAATGTCACCTACACGCTGCTGACGCTCGCCGTCTCCGTCTTTGCTCTTACCTCTCTTGACTCCGGCACCCGCCTTGCCCGCTACATGTTCGCAGAACTCTTCATTCCCGAAGGAAAGACCCGCGATCAGCTGACCGGCGCTGCCAAGTTCTTCTCCAACCCGATGGTCTCCACGCTCGTCATGGTCATTATTGGCTGCGGCATCGGCTTCCTGAGCCTGTCCCAGATCTGGGGCGTGTTCGGCGCTGCTAACCAGCTGCTTGCCGGTATCGCCATGCTGGCTGTCTGCTGCTGGCTCGGCCAGATCGGCAGAAACAACAAGATGTTCTTCTTCCCGATGGCTTTCATGCTCTGCGCAACCCTGACCTCTCTCTGCATGACCGTCATCAACAAGATCAAGCTCATTGCTTCCGCCGGTGCTGCCTGGGGTGACTGGTTCCAGATGATCTGGTCCGTCGGCCTCATCGTTCTCGCCGTCATGCTCGTCATCGAAGGCGTCAACTGCCTCGGCAAGAAGGGCAAGAAGGCCTGAATCGAAAAAGCGCAATAATAAAGTTTCAGAGCTGCTCAAAAGAGCAGCTCTGTTTTTATCTGTATGGCAAAGGGAAAAGGGGAAACACCCTTCTCTATCTGCCAGAAAAGCAAAAATCCGAACCTTTCGGTTCGGATTTAATGGTGGACGATACAAGACTCGAACTTGTGACCTCCCGCACGTCAAGCGGATGCGCTACCAGCTGCGCTAATCGTCCTTGCTCTTGAAAGCTTGATTATAATAACTGATTTGCTATCAAATGTCAAGTATTATTTTCCGCTTTTTTCAAGATCAGAAAAAGTCGATATCGAGCACGACATCAAAATAAAGGAACAGGAGAACGGCGACGGCTGCGAGCGCGAGGAAGATCAGCGCCATCACGCGGTAATGCCCGGCGAGGGCCTCGGCTGTGGCGTCATCCCGCTTGTTCGCCCGGCGCGCCTGCTTGCCGGAGCTGACAAGATAGGAGAGAAACATCACTCCGAAGAAAAAGATCGCCGCCATCAGAAAGCCCAGCGTGACGAGAGAGAGAAACGGATTGTTCTCGAACATATCGGCAAAGGACATGAGGATCCTCCATGAAATTGAATTTGAATCAGTATAACACGATTTATTCCTCTTGTCACCCTAAAAAGTATTCTTTCAAGGTTCGATAAGGTTTTGTTGAAATCCTTTGACGGATGGTATATAATATAATCTGTATATTTGCAGTATTATGCCGTTTTCAACGGAGGTATCATTCATGAAAAAGTTTTTCTCGATTCTGACGGTTTGCGCGATGTTGCTCTCGCTGAGCGTTGGCGCATTTGCTGACCTTGAGCTCATTGAGGTCGTCCCGGAAACATCTGTGTCTTCCTCTGGCTCAACGATTACCCTGATTCCTGAAAACTCAACAACAGACACAACTTCAACAGAATCCGTCCAGCAGGTGCCGACGATTCTAACGCTGGAAGAGCAGGCAAGCACTTTCGCTTCTGAGGCATCTGTGCTGGATTCAAATGAGAATTCACAAAATACCACGAATGGTGATACTACGAATTCTACTGCTGCTCCGACCCAAATTACATTTAACGAGACATCGGTTAGTCTTAAGGTCGGTGAACAGGAGCAGGTAACGTGGACGGTAGAGCCGGCTGACGCCAGTTCTGAGCTTTCCTTTAAGTCTGATAATCCTGATGTTGCAAAGGTTTACCAGGGGAAGATTACTGCAATTGGAGTAGGTTCTACTACGATCGTTGCAAAATCGAAAGAGGACACTTCGGTAACTGCATCAATTACCGTTACAGTGACGTCTGCATCTTCGTCTACGTCCATTACAATTTCTCCAGACTCTCTGAGTCTTGATGTTGGTGCTTCAAAGACCCTTACGGCGACAGTTTCTCCCTCTCAGGCTTATTCCTGGTCATCGGAGAACCCGGAGATCGCAACGGTCTCAGATACAGGCGTGGTCAAAGCTGTCGCATCTGGAAATACGAATATTGTTCTCACGGCTTTGGATAAAACGAAGAAATCAGTTCCTGTCATTGTGACGACTCCTGTTACCCCGGAAACGTCTTATACAGTCTCTGTCAGCCCGAACAATGTCTCCTACGGTACTGTCTATCTGTCGGGAGACGCAAGCTCTGCACAGTACGCAAAAGGGGCAACGGTCACAGTTACGGCCTCGCCGAATGCCGGCTACGAGATTCAGAGCTGGACAGCGAACGGATCCGTTATCTCAGCCGCAGGGAAGAGGAGCTCGTTTTCTTTCAAGGCCGATAACTCCTATGTGATCGTTGCCAATTTTGCTCCCATTACCTCCGAGTACACCATCACTTACAGCTCCGGTGCCTATGCCACGGCGCAGTATGTGACCTGGAGCAATACCTTTATGGCAGGCACCAATGCCTATATCGATTCCACGCAGTATTCCCGCACCGGCTATTATCAGGACGGCTGGACAACGGTCGACGGGAGCAGCGTGAATTCCTATCCTTATGGCACGGTCATTGCGAATATTTCTTCCAATTATACGCTCTACCCGCACTGGACGGCGAACGCGGCGGCGTCCTATACGCTTACGATCACCTATAATGCCCAGTACGGCTCCGTTTATTACGGCAACTCCTATATCGCCAACGGCTCGACGGTCACGATTGCCCAGGGCCAGTCGAAGACATTCTCCTTCTATCCCAGCGACGGATATTATGTCTGGAACCTGAATTTTGCCGGCTACAATATCGGCTCCTGCAGCAGCTATACCGTTTCGTATGACTCCATGCGCGGCGCTTCCCGCACGATGAACGTCACCTTTGCCAGCATCTATTCCTCCCCGAAGACAGGTGACAACTCGAACATCGCTCTTTGGGGCGCGCTTGCCGGGTGCGCGGTCGTCGGCATCGGAGTGCTGTTCGTGGTGAATAAGAAGTCCTCGAAGAAAAGCGGAAAGGACAAATAAAAAATGGAAGCTCATTTAAACAAAGCAAAGCTTCTCCGGAACGACCCGCAGGTGCATTACAACTGCGCGCAGGGCGTGCTCATGACCTTTGCGCAGGATTGCGGCCTGACGGAGGAACAGATGCACAGCCTGGGGGCTCATTTCGGCGCCGGCATGAAATGCGGCGAGATGTGCGGGGCCATCACCGGAGGATTGATGGTCATCGGGCTGCTGCAGGGCGGCGATGAGGAATACCGGGCTTTTCTCTCGGCCATGAAGGAAAAGCATGCCGGCCGCGTGCGCTGCGCGGAGCTTCTCCGCGAAGAGGTGCATTCTCCCGCCGAGAAAAAGCCGCACTGCGACAATATGGTCTATGAAGCCGTAGAAGCCGTCTGCGATGTCATGAGGCTGAGCTGAGCGTGCGGATCTTAAAAGGAATTTTTCTCGTTTTGCTGACCGTCAGCGCGGCGATCTTCGCCGTGTCGACGATGTCTCCGTTTTCCAAAGGCTCGCTGACCGAGACGGCGGCGGTGGAGGAAACGCAGGAAGCGGCTCCGGCCGAGCTCAGCGCGGCGGAGACGCCCGAGCCTACGGCGGAACCGACGCCGGAGCCAACCCCGGAGCCGACGCCCTCCTTCCGCACGGTCTCGCTTGCGGGAAAGACGTTTACGACGGCCGCCGAGATGCTTGACCTCAGCAGCATCACGCCTTCCGAGCTGCCGGCTCTGGCCGAGCTTCTTCCGGAGATGACGAATTTGCGTTATGTCAACCTCGGAAGCGAATCCTCCGGCCTTGCGCTCTCGGATCTGGATGCGCTCTATGCGGCGGCGCCCGATGTGCTGTTCGCCTTTGAATTCAGCCTCCTGGACCGCAGCGTGAATACCTATGACAAGGTGCTGGATCTGAACCATGTGACCATGACGGACGAGGGAGCCGCCGTGCGCGCGATCCTCCCGTATATGCGCCATCTGGAAACGCTGGACATGGATACCTGCGGCGTTTCGAACGAGGCGATGGCTTCCATTCGGGACGATTATCCCGACGTGGAAGTGATCTGGCGCATCTGGTTCGGCTATGACTATACGGTCCGCACGAACGTGACGAAGATCCTGGCCTCCAAGCCCAGCTGGGGCGGCGAGATCACGAATGACTCCGCCCAGGTGCTGAAGTATTGCACCAAGCTTCAGTTCCTGGATCTCGGGCACAACGAGAGCCTCTCGGACATCTCCTTTGTGCGGTATATGAAGGATCTGCGCGTCGCTGTCATTTCCATGTGCCCGGTCAGCGACCTCTCGCCGTTTGCGGAGTGCCCGAAGCTCTGGTATATCGAGGCGGGCAACTGCGACCTCTCGGATCTCTCGCCGCTGGCCGAGTGCAAGAACCTGGAGCACCTGAACGTCGGCACCAACTTTGACGTGTCGGATATTTCCTGCCTCTATGACCTGCCGCTCAAGCGCCTCTGGCTCGGCGTCTGCGACCCCGTGCCGGAGGAACAGGTGAACCGGATGACGGAGCTGCATCCCGGCATTCTGATCGACACGACGGTTCCGAGCGGACTCGAGAAAAACGAAAAGGGCGAGGCGGCCAACGAGGGCTTCGTCATGGGAAAGTGGAAGTCCTACAAGCAGTGGCTCTATAAAGACTGGGTCTATTATGAATGGTACGGCACCTTCCCGGCAGCGCGCCCGAAGGACGTCTACCGCGTGATTTACGACGGCTTTGAGTATGAGCTTGTGACCTATGCCTATGCCTTCACGGCAAACGATCCTCTGGTCAATGCCCATGAGTCGATCTATGAAGAGACGGTCCTCCCCGAGGTTCCGGAGGAGGGCAGCGTTAAGGTGACGTATCTCTGTTCCGATTCGGAGCAGGCGGAGGCGTGGAACGATCTCGCCCAAAAGTTCACGGAAGAGACCGGCATTGCGCTCGAGATCTCCTTCACGGAGAGCGACGGCTATCTCGACCGGCTGCAGAGCACCGTCGAAGACATTGACGGTCCTGCCGTATTTGAACTCACCGGTGCCGTTGACCTTGCGGTAAACGGCTTTGCGGACAAGTGCGAGCCGCTTTCCGATACGGAGGCCGCTGCGGGGCTGATCTATGACGGTTTTGCCATCCACAGCGAAGGCGAGAGCGTCGGAATTGCGGCGGATGTGGACGCTTACGGCATTATCGTGAACAAGACGCTTCTGGCCAAGGCCGGATATTCCATCGACGATATCCAGAGCTTTGCAGATCTGCAGCGCATCGTGGAGGATCTCGGCCAGCGCTACGGAAACGATGTCTGGTTCTATCCCTTCGTCGTCCCGGATATGAAGGACGTTACGGATACCGGCTTTACCACGATGGCGGCGAATCTCCCCATCGCGGCCGAGCTCGCCTCCCGCGGCCTGGAATTTTCGAAGGATCTGGAAGGAACATATTTCTCCGATTTCCAAGCGTTCTGGAATCTCGTGATGTACCACAGCTGCGGCTCCAACTATAATCTGAGCCCGGCCTATTCCTATATCTATTCCCAGGGAGACAGCCGCTCCGAGTTCATCCAGCAGGAAGGGGTTTTCTATCTGGCGCGGACCGGGGAATATGATTACCTCCTGCAGAACAGCTCCCTGACGGCGGATGACATCGGCATCATCCCGGTCTATCTGAGCAGCATCGATCCTGCCTCCCAGACGCTCTGCACCGGAAGCGGAAAGTACTGGTGCGTCAACGCGCTTGCTTCGGAGGAGACAAAGGCGGCTGCAAAGGAATTCCTCTCCTGGTGCACGACTTCCGCGACCGGGACGGAGCTTCTCACGGAAATGGGCTATGCCCTGCCGTATGAGAATGCGCCCGAGCCGGAAAACCCCTTCCTGCAGCAGGCGCTCGACAGCATCCGCAGCGGGAAGACACCGATCCTCTGGGCCTTCTCCGCCATGCCCTCGGAGGCGTGGAAGGACGAAGTGAACTACGAGATGGGCGCCTGTGCCGCCGACCTCGGCGACTGGACGGATATCTATAACGAGCTCTACGGCGTATGGCACGCCGAATACTGTGTCCGATGAGGCAAAAAACATCCCGTACCGAACCGGTACGGGATGCTTTTTTCAGAAACGGATCACTCTCCGCTCTGCCCCTTGCGGAACACGAGCAGCTTGCTGAAGATGTAATTGAGTACCATGACGATGACGGAGTCGATGATCTTGGAGAGCATAAACGGCATGTGGAAGCCGTTGACGCAGAGCACCATGATCAGCTCTTCGATCAGAAGCGTCGAGAGGCGGGAGGAGGTAAAGCCGATAAATTCTTTTCCCCAGTCCGGATTCGTGCTTCGGAAGACCCATTTCCGGTTGAGCGGGAAGGACACGAGCACGGCCACGATCCAGGCGATGATGTTGATGAGCGCGTTCTGAAGCGCAACGGACGAGTCAAACACAAAGGCATTGAGCACATAGCTTGCGACCCAGTTCACGAGCGTCGTGATCACGCCGACAATAAAGTAGACAATGAGCTCGCGGTATTTGACGCAGAGCTCTTTTATTTTTTCAATCATGGTTCGAATTGGTTCCTCCGCATTCTTCCGAAATAATAAACCGTGGGCGGCCCTTCAGCTCGTCGTACATTTTTCCAATATAGTAGGCAATGACGCCGAGCGAGAGCATAATGATGCTGCCGGTGAAAAGAAGCAGCAGGATGACGGTCGTAAAGCCTTCGGCGGCCGTCCCGGTCAGCTTCTGCACCAGCGAGATCACGGAAAAGACAATGGAGATGACGAGCATCAGGGCTCCGAGCATCGTGATGCAGTGCAGCGGCAGGGAGGAGAACGAGGTGATATTGGTCACGGCATAGCGGATCAGCGAGCGGGTGGACCACTTGCTCTCGCCGGCCGTCCGCTCCCGGACACAGTAGGAGACCTCGGCCTTCTTGAATCCGACCCAGTAGGACAGAGCCCGGAAGAAGACATTGCGCTCCGGCATCCGATTGAGTGTGTCGACGACCTTGCGGTCGAGCAGCTTGAAGTCGGAAGAGGAGGCCATGTTCATGTTCACGGCCTTGCTGATAAGGGAATAAAAGGAATTCGCCGCAAAGCGGTGAAAGGCGCTCTCTTCGCCGCGGTCCTCTTTGATCCCCTCCACGACCTCGTAGCCCTGCTCCCAGAGCCGGTACATTTCCACGATCTTCTCCGGCGGATGCTGGAGATCGCAGTCGAGGACGACGCAGCAGTCTCCTTTGGCGCGCTCCAGCCCGGCGAACATGGCCGCCTCCTTGCCGAAGTTGCGGCTGAAATGGACCCCGCGGACTTCCGGGCGGCTTTCCGACGCCGCGCAGATCTCCTTCCAGGTGCCGTCCCGCGAGCCGTCGTCGATAAACAGAAGCTCGCAGGGGATCGAGGCCTCCGCAAGGATGCGGGAGATCGTCTCCGCCGTGACGGGGATCATTTTTTCTTCATTAAATGCCGGGATAATTACAGACAGCATAGGGAAACCTCCTTGTAAAGCCTATTGCCGTGTCAGAACATAGCATTCGGACAGCCCGCCGTTGCCTTCAAAGCTGTAGCGGTAGAGCAGCTCCGCATGGGTAAAGCCGAGATTCTTTGCAAAGGAACGGAGTACCTTTTCCGCATCGTAACCGCTGGACCAGTCCTCATCTGTGTCGATATAGAGAACGATCTCCTCTTCCTCCGCAATATAATCGGAAAGCGTTTCGGAGAGCGTGGAATTCGCAACGAGAAATTCCGGGAAGAGGCGCAGCTGGAGCAGATCCTGCGTGACGGAGGAAAAGTAGCCGTCGGAATAATAAACGCATTTGTCTTCACAGTGCGCTTCGATCGCCTCGTCATACTCGGTCATGGTCGGGAAAAGCGTGGAAGGCGGCATGGCCTTTGCGGAAAGGACGGCGAGCGCCGCCACGAGCAGAACGGCTCCCTTTTTGCCCCAAAAGGCAAGCCACCCTTCGCCCAGCGCCTGAACGGCCGGCATGAGCACAAAGCATACGCCGAGCACAAAGATCGGAATGAGATTGTAGATATACCGCAGCTCCTGCACCGGCGAGACGATCGCCACAGCGAGAAACGCGAGCGGTGCGGGGAGCAGAAGGATCAGCGCCTGCGGGGAAACGGACGGCTTTTCTTTCCGCCGATGCAGCACCCAAAGCGCCGGCAGAAGAAGGCAGACGCTTCCCCAAAAGACCTGCCGGATCGCCTTCATTTTATCCTCTGCCATCCGGAAATCATCGATATGCTCCCGGAATCTGGCCGTGTCGCGGAGAGACTCCAGCACGCTTGAGCCGCCGACGACCTGCCCGTTTCCGACAAACAGATGCCGGACTGCAGCCGGGAACACCAGAAACATCAGCCCTACGCCGAGCAGCGCAGCAAGCGAAAAAGCGCCTACGCGGCGCCACTGCTTTTGCGCCGCCAGGAAAAAGAACGCGATCGCGCAGAGAAAGAAGGCGTAGAATACAAAATAATACTGCGTCATCATTCCGCAGAACATCGTGAGCGTCAGCAGCAGATAGCTGCTTTTCCGTCCGCCCTCCCGCAGGACGCGCAGCACGGCGAGCGCAAGAAGCACTGTGAAGAGCGTCAGAAGCATGTACATGCGGATCATCATGACGGTAGACGTCCCGATGACGCTCAGCCCGTAGAGAAGAACGGCGATCGCCCCGAGCTCCTCGCTTCCGTAGAGCCGGAGAGCGAGAAAATAGAGCGCGGCCAGTGTAAGGAGATAAAGCACGACATTCACGCCGAGCCCGATCCACATCGAGCTGCTGCCGCGGAAGAGCGAGGACACAAGGTGGATCAGCATATAATAGAGCGGGGGATGAACGTCCTGCGTCTGGTTATAATAGACCGAGCCGAAGGAAAACGCATCGTTCTCTCCGACGGTCAGATATTCCTGAATGTCCTCCTGCGTAAAGACCTGGTCGATCAGTTCTCCGTCCCTGAGGTCGGAGAGATAGGGCGCGTACGCACTGTTGGAGAGCCCGTAGGTATAGATCTCGTCGATGAACATGCCTTTTTTGCGCGTGCAGAACAGAAGGCAGACGGAAAGGCAGAGCGCGAGCGCGAGAAGAAAAGAAACATGTTTTCGGATCAGGCGCATCATTCTTCCTCCGATGCAGAAGCGGAACCGCGGTTTTTCCTGTTTTGATAGATCAGCATGAAAATGCCAAACAGAGCGAGCAGGATCGAGAGCGCCTGGGAAACGCGGATCCCCGTCGCCCCGAGCATCAGGCTGTCGGTCCGCAGGCCTTCGATTCCGGCGCGGCCGCAGCCGTACCATACCAGATAGAGCAGCAGACACTGCCCGTCGTATTTTCGCTTGCCGGCCCGGAGCCACAGATTCAGCAGGAGAAAGCCAAGAAGATTCCACAGACTCTCATACAGAAACGTGGGGTGCACATAAAGGATCTGCCCGGAGGCGTCGGTCAGCCCCATGCGGCAGAAGATCTCCGTCTCCGCTCCGAAGGCCTCCCGGTTGAAAAAGTTCCCCCAGCGCCCAATCGCCTGGCCAAGCATGCAGGAAAGGCTCACAAGGTCGAGCATGGCAAATGCGGAGATCCGCTTCTTTTTGCAGAAGAGGAATACCGTAAGCGCCCCGGCGAGGATCCCGCCGTAAATGGCGAGCCCGCCCTCCCAGAGCGCGAGGATCTCGCCCGGATGCTGCAGGTAATAGTCCAGACGGAAGAGCACATAGTAGCACCGCGCGCCGAGAATGCCGAGCGGGAGGAGAAAGAGCATGAGATCGTATACATCGTCTGCCCGGATCCCGAAGCGTTTGGACGTGCGGGCGGCATAGAGAAGCGCGGCGAGGAAGGCCAGCGCAACGATCACGCCGTAGAAATAGATCTCTCTGCCGAACAGGGAGAAGGAGGCGGGCGGATCCAGCGTCAGATCTCCCAGAAAGGGGAAAATGATCTCGCTCTCCCGCCCGATCGTATCAAGCCCCGAGGTCATCTTTCCCTATCGGAAGGACGATCGAGATCGCGAGCTTTTCCGGTGCCAGATTTTCGGCGATCCAGGCCTCGCACGCTTCCTTCGTGATCGAGCCGAGCATTTCCATCGCGTCAAAGGAGCAATAGCCCTCCATCGTGCTCATCGCCATGGAGACACAGACATCGTCAAAATCCTCCAGGCCGCGCAGGCGGCCTCCGATGGCGGCCTTCCGTGTGCGCTCGAAATATTCGGGCGCAAAGCCGGCGTTTTTCAGACCGGCGGCCTCCCGCTTCAGCGCTTCGAGGACGGCATCCGGATCCGGGCTCTCGCCTCCGATCAGGGCTGTCGCCGTGCCGGCAGCGGTGTCGATCTCAAAGTCAAAGTCCCGGTTCAGCGTGCCGTCCGCATAGAGGCGGGTGTAGAACGGGGAAGAGCTGCCGAGCAGAAGGCGGAGCGCCATGCTCCCGGTGAGCCGCCCGCGGAGGATCTCTTCGGCGCTGCTGCCCGTGTCCTTTACCTTGGCTCCGATCAGAAACTGCGGCGCGCTCACCGGCATGCGGACTTCCTTCCGCACTTCGCAGGGGAGCGGGCCTTCCGGCTCGCCGAAGTCGGCATGAGGGACGGAGGCGCGCTCCTTCGGCAGCATTTCCTCCGCAATTTCCCGGATCCTCTCCGGGTCTACATCGCCCTCCACGCAGAGCACCATATTGGAAGGCGCATAAAAGACCTTGTGGCAGGCATACAGCGTCTCATCTGTGATCTCGGCGATGCTCTCAACGGTGCCCGCGACCTTGTCGCGGATCGGGTGATGGGCATAGAGAAGCTTGAGAAGATCGTAATAGATCGCGCTGCCGGGGCTGTCGTCGCCCATCTGGATCTCCTGGGCGATGATGCCCTGCTCCTTCTGCACGGTCTCCGGCGTGAAATAAGGCGTCGAGACAAAGTGGAGCAAGAGGCGGAGATTCTCTTCAAACTTGTCCGTGCAGCGGAAATGATAGCATGTCACAGCGGAGGAGGTAAACGCATTGGCGTCGGCCCCGTTTTCCGAGAGGAGCGAGAGGGCATTGTCTCCGTCCGGCAGGTCGAACATCTTGTGCTCCAGGAAATGGGCGACGCCGGCAGGTGTGTCGACCGTCTCGCCGTCAAGCGTGAAGCGCCGCATGGCGCCTCCGTAATTGGTGCCGAAGACGGCAAAGTAGGAGCTGAACCCGGGCTTCGGGATCACAAGCAGCCGCAGCCCGTTCTCAAGCTCGCAGCAATAAAGCGTTTCACCGATATTCGGATAATTCTGCACGGTCATACTCATTCGGCTTCCTCGACTTTCTCTTCCGCCGCTTCTGCGGCTTCACCCTTCAGAAAATAGACCAGATCCAGCTCGATTCCGGCCGCGATTGCGGCAACGGTCTCCCTGGACACCCGGGAGACCAGGTCGGAGTATTCCTCCGGCGTGATCTCAAGGCCGTCAAGGATATTGCCGATATAAAAGCTCTCCAGCGTGGATGGGCTGTCCAGCATGGCGGCAAGGTCCGAAATGACGCCGGCCTTCGCGCAGGCAAGCTCCTCGTCCGTGATGTTTCCGGCCCGGACCTCCTCCAGCTGCCGCAGGATCTCGGCCTTGGCCTCTTCGTATCTGGAAAAATCGATTCCGGACGCAACGATCATGAGGCCCTTGTGCGCATCGAGAATGGAGCTCGCGTAATAGCAGAGCTGCAGCTTTTCGCGGACATTGCAGAACAGCTTGGAGGTCACGCCGGCGCCGTAGACCGTGTTGAACACGCTGAGCGCCGCCTTGTCGGGCTCCTCCATGCATTCGCCGAGCCGGAACCCGAGCACGAGCTTCCCCTGAACGACGTCCAGCTCCTCATCGTAATACCGTACGGAGTCCTCGACTGCGTTCATCCTTACGTCGGTGCCAATCTCGTAATCCAGCTCTCCGCGGGGAAGTGTGCACAGCGCGTCTTTTACCGCCGAGGCAATGAGCTTCCGGCTGTCCTGCCCGCAGTAGAAGATCTCGATGGGAGAGGACTGCAGCAGGCTCTGATAGCGGCGCGTTAGCTTCTTGTAGTGGATGTTCTCGCAGTCCTCCGCGCTGCCGAAACGGCCGACGGCAAAGTCCTCATAGCAGCACATCTCTTCAATGCAGCGCGTTACGGAGTAGGCCGTTTTTTCATTGATCCGGCTGCGGATGATGTCAGCCAGCTTTTCCTTTTCGCTCTCAACGTAGCCCGGCTGCAGCAGACCGCCGCGCGTTGCCGGCTGCAGCAGCATTTCTCCGAGCAGCGCAACGGTATCGCGCGTGACGGAGACGCCGCCGGGGAGGTAGGCGCTCTCCGGCCAGGAGGCGACAAGGCCGACCGTCTGGATCTCGCCGATGCGGCGCACCAGCGGGTCGATGGCGGCGCCGTAAAGATCGTCCAGCCGGAGGCTCAGCTGTTCCATGTCTCCGTAGTGGGCAGTGCCGCGGCGGAGAACGAACGGAATCAGCGCGTTCATCGCGGCCGTATCCCGCTGCAGCTGCGTGAGCAGGGAAATGCTCATGCAGGCCGTCTTGAACTTGCCGGACTCCAGGTGGTTCAGCCAGACCCCCGGCATCAGCTCGGTCCTTGTCATTTTCATGGTGTATGATCCCTCCTGCGGCATAATCATCTTATTATATCATAGAAAGCATCAAAATAAAAGAAGAATCGCCTGTCAAAAGAAAATGCTTGACACGGGGCGAACCGTGCGGTATACTCCGTAAAGCAAAAATGCTTAACAGGAGGCGCATGCCCGTGGAAGAGGACCGGCTCCTGCAGATCATGCTGCTTGATTTCTACGGCGATCTTCTCACCGAGAAGCAGCGGGAATGCTACAGCATGTATTACAATGAGGACTTTTCCCTCTCGGAGATCGCGGAGGAAAAGGGCGTCTCGCGCCAGGCTGTGTGGGACAATATCCGCCATGCGGATGCTGCCTTGAAGGAATTCGAGGAGAAGACCGGCCTTCTGCATCGCTTCCGGCAGACGAGAGGATCGCTCCTTGAACTGCGGGAAATGCTCGCAGAGCTGCCTTCCGATGCGGCCGTTGTCCGCGCGGAGGAAAAACTGGATTCCGTTCTGGAATCGTTGTGACAGGTGCTTTTTTATGGCATTTGAGAATCTTTCCGACAAGTTAACATCCGTCTTCAAACGCCTGCGCGGCAAGGGCCGCCTGACGCCGGGAGATGTGAAAGAGGCCATGCGAGAGGTTCGGATGGCGCTTCTGGAAGCGGACGTCAGCTATAAGGTCGTCAAGGACTTTACCGCCCGCGTAACGGAGCGTGCCTCGGGAGCCGATGTGCTGGAGGCCCTTTCTCCGGCGCAGCAGGTCATCAAGATCGTCAATGAAGAGCTCTGCACGCTCCTCGGCGGGCAGACGCAGAAGATCAATATCAGCTCAAAGCTTCCGAGCGTTGTGATGCTGGTCGGCCTGCAGGGCGCCGGCAAGACGACGAACGGAGCCAAGCTCGCCGGATACCTCCGGAAGCAGGGAAAGCGCCCGCTTCTCGTCGCATGCGACGTTTACCGTCCCGCCGCCATCAAGCAGCTCGAGACCGTCGGCGCCCAGCTGGACATTCCGGTGTTTCAGCAGGGGCAGGGCGACCCGATCGCCATCGCCAAGGCCGGCATTGAGCACGCCGCAAAGCACGGCAACGACATCGTCTTCATCGATACGGCCGGCCGCCTGCATATTGACGAGCAGCTGATGGAAGAGCTCAAAAATATCAAGGCCGCGACCGACCCCGCCGAGATCCTCCTCGTGATCGACGCCATGACCGGCCAGGATGCCGTGAATGCGGCATCGGCCTTTGACAATGCCCTCGGCGTGACCGGCGTGATGCTCACAAAGCTTGACGGCGATGCCCGCGGCGGCGCGGCCCTCTCGATCGCAGCCGTCACCGGCAAACCGATCAAGTTTATCGGCGTTGGAGAAAAGCTCGACATGATCGAGCCCTTCCACCCGGACCGCATGGCGTCCCGGATCCTCGGCATGGGCGACATGCTGACGCTGATCGAAAAGGCGGAGCAGAGCTTCGATGAAAAGAAGGCGATGGAGGCGGCGGAGAAGCTCCGCGCCAACCGCTTCTCTTTGAACGATTATCTCGAGCAGATGGATCAGCTCCGCAACATGGGCGACCTCGGCGAGCTGATGTCCCTGCTTCCCGGCATGGATCCCAAGGCCTTGGAAGGGGCGAAGATCGACGACAAGGCGCTCAACCGCCAGAAGGCCGTCATCCAATCGATGACAATGAAGGAGCGCGACAATCCCTCCATTATCAATGCCAGCCGCAAAAAGCGCATTGCCGCCGGCTGCGGGCAGACGGTTGCGGACGTCAACCGGATCCTGAAGCAGTATGACGCGATGAACCAGATGATGAAGCAGTTTTCCGGCAAGAAGATGAAGAAGCTGCAGAAGCGCATGGGCATGATGGGCGGAAGCGGCTTCGGCGGAGGCTTCGGCTTCTGACGGCTCCACTCTTTTTATTTTGTTTATTTTTATATTTTTAAAGGAGACAGTATTCCATGGTTAAGATCAGACTTCGCAGAATGGGCGCTAAGAAGGCCCCCTTTTATCGTATCGTTGTTGCAGACTCCCGCTGCCCGCGTGACGGCCGCTTCATTGAAGAGATCGGCACCTATGACCCGATGGCAGAGGGCAAGCAGATCTCGGTCAATATGGACCGCGTAAAGTACTGGATCGCAAACGGCGCACAGCCCTCCGACACGGTCCGCGGCCTGATCAAGAAGGAAGAGGCCTGATAGGGAGCTTCTACCGGCATGAAGGAATTATTGACCTATATAGTGCAGAGCCTTGTCGATCATCCCGATGAGGTCTCTGTGACCGAGCGCAAAGCCGACGGCGAAACGGTCTTTGAGGTCCGGGTTGCCGACGGTGATATGGGCAAGGTCATTGGCCGGCAGGGGAGAATTGTCAAGCAGATCCGGATCTTGATGCGCGCAGTCGCTCAGAGAAAGAACAAGAAAATCAGAGTTGACATCCTCGACTGAATGATGCGACCACCCCCCGGAGCTTTCCCAAAGGCCCCGGGGATTTTTTGACAGAGGGGAGAAAGCTATGGAAAATCCGCATAATGAGACAAAAAGAACACTATTGCGCCTTGGCGTTCTCGCTATGTGTTTCGTGTTTTTGCTTTGCGGAGGACTTTTAATTACCGAACTCCGGCAACCGGATGCCGTAAACGATCCTGCCCCGACGACAACTCCAACTGTAACAGAACCTATTGCAGCCCCGACTGCAGTCCCCTCGCTGCCAGCCGCCACTTTTGCTCCGGCCCTGCAGACTCCGGGAGTTGTGCATGAAAACAGAAATGTTTCTGTGCTTGGCTTCCAGTCTTTGACGATTCCGGCAGATCAGCAGGAGATTTCCTGCTGCCTTTCCAATTCCGTGAGAAACAAAGATTTTGTGTATCTCGTCTTCGAACTGGAGCTCAACAATGGCGACGGCGAATATGAAACAATTTATACAAGCGGACCTGTCTCGGCGGGAGAATCAGTTACATCGGCCACACTGACTCGCGGCATTCCGGCCGGGTGCTATGAAGACTGTGTCTTACATATCCAGCCCTATTATATTTCAGATGATACTCCAACCAACGATATTAACCTCAGTTTCGTTCTGAACGTTATATGAAAGAGGAGATTACGATGAAAAAACTTTGCGCGATTCTTCTGATCCTTGTGCTTACGCTTACTCTTTCCGCTTATGCAGATGACTATAATTATACGATTTCTTATACGATTGACGGTGCTATCGAAGGAACTTCTAATTCATATCTGATTGAGTTCCCCTCCAACATCGGTTTCAGCGATTCTTTCCAGTTTACTCTGGTTGAAAATCATTCGGGAGCGAATCCTATTGTCAAGATTCATGGAAGCCAGTATGGTGATTCAGGATGGTATATGCAAGGATCTAGTGCGTTTGAAACGCTTAATTTTACAATAAGCGATGGTACATCTCTTATTACAAACAACTATACATGGACGTTAATGGAAGCAAATCCAACGGTAAGCTTGAATCTGACGATCACCGACAATACGAGTTTTGCAACGATAGGCACCTACACCTGCCCTGTCACTTTTAACGTCACATTGGGCTCCTGAAAAAATCGAAAAAAACTTCTTGACTTTTTCGACTTTCCTGTTATAATCAATCCTGCGCTTGCGAGAGTGCTGGAATAGGTAGACAGGCACGTTTGAGGGGCGTGTGTCAACCGACGTGTGAGTTCAAGTCTCATCTCTCGCACCAACCCGGGTTTCTGGTTCCAGGAATCCGGGTTTTTTATTTTCTCTTTTCGGAGGAAGCTTATGAAAAATCGCGGCTTTACGGCCTTTCTTCTTGTGATCTCGCTCCTGCTCTCGCTCGGCATATTCGCGTTGGGCGATTCCTCTTCCACGCCGGAGCTCTCCTCCAGCACGGCCTACGTCCCGCCGACAAAGCCGCCCGCAACTCCGGAGCCGACTTCGGATCTCTCGTTTGCGGAATTCCCGGACGTGGACTATGCGGGCGCGGAAGAGGAGCCGGCGCAGGAGAGCACGGACGATGTCTTCAATATTCTCCTCCTCGGCAGCGACCAGCGGATCGAAGGCACCAAGGACACCGGCCGCTCGGACTGCATCATGCTCGCCTCGGTCAACTTCACGACGGGTGATATCAAGCTTATTTCGTTTGAGCGGGCGATCATCGTCCCGATCCCCGCCTCCCTGACGCCGGACGGCTCGACAAGCGACCTGCTCACGCATGCCTACCGCTGGGGCGGGGCGGAGCTTATGAAAAGCGTATTGAAAGACTGCTTTGGCGTGGAGGTCGATGCCTACGTCCACGTGGACTTTGACACCTTTGTTTTTATCTTCGATGCCATCGGCGGGATCGATGTTGAGCTCACGGCGCAGGAGGCCTTCGGCATGGACTGCGGCTATGCCCTCGGGACAGGGGCGGAGGTGCACAACTATGTCGCCGAGGGCTGGAACCATCTGGACGGGCACGATACGCTCGTCTATTGCCGCCTGCGCGTGACGGACGACGACTGGGCGCGCCAGCAGCGGCAGAGAAACGTGCTCTGCCAGGTCCTGAAAAAGGCAAGCGGACTGTCTCTCACGGAGCTGAACACGCTGGCCAACAAGGTCCTCTATTTCTCCGACACGGATCTTTCCTTCCTGCAGATCGCGAAGCTGATGCTCCATTCCTCTCAGCTTCTCAACTGCGAGGTGGAGGAGCTGCAGGTGCCGAGCAAGAACGAGGCCGGCGACAAGATCAACTGCGACTTTGCCCAGGAAACATTGCGGATCAGCGAATTCATCTACGGATGATCCAAAACCCCTGTCTCGGTTCATACGGAGAGACAGGGACTTTCTGTTTTTATGTGAGCCTTCCGCCCGGATCCTTTCGAAGCTCCAGCGCAAATGCGGCGCCTGCAAGGACAAGGGAGCACAGCATGGCGACTGCGCCGCGTCCGTTGGTGAGGTAGATGCTGCCGAGCTTATAATAGCGGCCGGGGAAGTAGGCAATGTAACAGACAAGGGAACCGAACTCCGTCAGCACGGCGGAAGCGGCCGCGGCCGGGAGACAGACGGCGAGACAGAGCGTCAGCACATCGGCTGCATAAAAATACCGGTCATGCATATGCGGCAGCAGGAAGGGGATCGCGATCGCCATCAGCACGGCGAGGAGGAGAAAGCGCCGGGGCGTGAGCGAGCGGCGGGACAGGATCCCAAGCAGGAGCAGAAGCAGCATCGCGGCAAACGCGAAGAAGATCAAAGCGCGGGAGACGGCCGCCGGATCGGAGACGGAGGGAAGCAAAGCCGTGAGAGAGGGCGAATTATAATTCAGGGCGTCGCCGACGGTCCCCGCCTGGTCGAGATAGAGCGTGACGGCGTCCCACAGCAGCCTTCCGAGCAGAACGG
>R19__coassemble_68_pt1 | contig 57834 bp, 44 predicted proteins | sample R19__metabat2_high_PE_006 | metagenome-assembled genome bin R19 | reverse complement strand
GTTCAGCTGTGCCCATGCACCCTCGCCTGCAGAAATAACTCCCGGAGCGATGCGTTCCGTAACATAAGCGGGGCGCGCGATCTTGCCGTGCAGTCCTTCTACAAGAACAATATCACCGGTCTTGATGTCATAGGCAGCAGCATCATCCGCATTGATCCACAGTTCCTGCGGGAAAGCTTCGCGCAGCCACGTCAGGTTGTCAAAAACGTGGTGAGAACGGCGCTGATAGTGATGGTTGATAAACTGGAACGGAAGATCGTTTGCGATGCCGTCTTCATAACCTTCGGTGATATGAGAATAAATCGGAAGAGCCTCCTTGGAAGAGAAACCGATCCATTCAATGTACTCCGACAGCAGCTGGCTGTGGATCTCGAACTTTCCGGAAGGCGTATTCAGCGGGTTCGCTTCCGGATCGTCGATATAGGCCTTGAACGGATAGTTGCTGTATTCCTCCGGGTTGGGGATCTGGTAGCCGCCGTTTGCCTCAAACTGCTCCAGCGGGCAGATGCCTTCCTGCGGTTCCAGCGTCAGCTCATGGCCGGCTTCGGCGGAATAACGGTCAATATCCTCCTGCGTAATGGTAAGGAGCGTTTTCTTTTCGCCGTCCGTATCGGTGTACTTGCAGCCGGCAAGCTTGTTAAGGAACTGCTGCCACTCGTCAATATCGACAATATCGGCTGCCGTGTACGGGAACTCGTCCGGATAGAGCTCATGCATCTTATCGGCAATTCCCATGGCGATTTCCTGGTCGGACTTAGCCTCAAAGAGCGGCTCGGTGATCTTCTTGCCAACGGAGAGCAGCTCGCGGTTATTCTTCAAGGCACCCGGGCGTTCCCACTCCGTTGTGCAGGGGAGAACGATGTCGGAATACTTGGCAGAGGTATTAAGCACATAGTTGACGCACAGTGCAAAGTCGACTTTCTTGTAAGCCTTGATGCCCTGCGTCATGCCCTGGCGCTGGTTGAGTGCGCCGCCGCTTGCCTGGTAGATCATATGGATGTCAACGGGATACATCACGACTTCGCCGGTCTCGGCATCTTTATGATCCGTACGCTGACCTTCGAGGATGGCAGTCCACATCTCTCCGTTATTAAGCGCATGCGTCTTCTGCGGGAAGGGGTTGCTCGGCATCGTGGTCGAAGCGCCGGCGCCTCCCTGGCTGACGAGATCTGCGCCGCCGAAGGATCCATAGTGCTCCATGCAGGCAGCAATTGTTGCTCCATCACGGCCAATCTGGCCGCAGACGAAACCGAGAGCGAGAAGCGCATGTGGGAAGCATTCGCCGTTGTGAATACGGGCCGGAGCACCGCCGGTATAGATACAGGCAGGCTTCGTGGTGGCATACTTAACAGCGAGTTCTTTAATCGTGTCGGCAGGGACACCGCAAATCGCCTCGGCCCATTCCGGTGTCTTTGCACCTTCCTCAGCCCATTTTCCTTCGCCCATAACGTAGTCATAGAAGTTATCCGCCGGGTCGATCTCTTTGGAGGTGTACACAAAGGGAACACGCTCGAGCGGGCTGTAGGTAAACTCCGGCTGATCTGCCTTCGGCATATGTTCGCTGTCAAAGCCAACGCAATACTTGTCCAGATAATCCTTGTCGTGCAGGTTGCTCGCAATGATATGCTGGATCATACCCAGAACCATTGCCGTATCCGTGCCCGGACGGATGGGGATCCATTTTCCTTCCAGCGGACGGACGGTTTCCGTATAGCGCGGATCAATAACGATAAACTCCGTGCCCGCCTTGTGGGCCTGCAGGTAGTTATACTGCGGAAGACCGGCGGAAGAAACGGCCGGGTTGCAGCCCCAGAAGATCATCAGTTTCTGCTTACGCAGCGTGAAACGATCCGGCGCATTCCATGCATATCCGGAATGGCCCGTAACCGTCCCGTAAACATCCGGCCATGCGCCCCAGGAGACCTGGCCCCAGCGTGGAGTATATCCACCCAGGCCCTGCAGAACGCGCGGGAAATAGGTACCGCCTGCAACAAAGCAGGTCTCCGGTCCATACTGGTCATAGAGCTTCTTCGTGGTCTGCGCAACAAGCGTATAGGCCTCGTCCCAGGAAATACGCTCCCACTCGTCTTCGCCGCGCATGTCGCCATTCGGGTTCTCCAGGCTCCAGTTCTTGCGCTTCATCGGGTACTTCAGGCGGTCCGCTCCGAATACCTGCATGCGCTGAGCGCGGCCTCTCTGGCAGGCTCTCTGCTGCGGATAATCCGGCGTATCCTCGTGGCTGTCGTCCGTCTTCTGGCGAAGAACTACACCGTCCTTGACCAAAGCCTTGTTGATGCAGCGGCCGCCGCAGTTGTGCCAGCAGGCTGCGGCGATCCACTTGCCGCCTTCCTCCTGATCAACGATCGGAGCATGCTCCACCGTGCTGACAGAATCGGCCAGTGCGCTCTCATTTGCGAATCCGGTCATGCTGATCCCAGCGACTGCCATTGAAGCTGCCGCAGTTCCCTTCAGAAAATCTCTGCGGTTGACCTTGGTCTCCAGGACATTTTCAATGAAATTTGCCATGTCTATCCTCCCCTTTTTTAGTTATAGCAAGATAATATTTCATCGAGGATCTCGCGATCCCTCTTCAGAAATTCAAATAAATAAGCACTCATTTGCGGATAAAAAAGCTTTGTTTTCACAAGATCCATTCGTTCCAAATACCGCGGCATCCACACGAGCAGATGTCCGGTCAGGAAATTCTGTGAGCCTGTGAGATCTTTTTTCAGTTTTTCGTTATTTCCTTCTGCAAAGGCGCTGCAGCTTCTACGGGCAAGCTCAGCCAGGAACCCAAGTTCCAACGCCAGGCTGTCATCCGGCACATGGGGATAACCGGCAGGCAACAAGTCAAAGGTTCGATATGCTTCCCGAACTTTCAGTGTGCATTCCTGAAAGAGCACCGAATCCTCGCCGAAATAAACCGATTCCCATGGCGGAGCCGGCAGTTTCCCCGGTCCGATATAGGTCCTCACATATTCCGCCCGGATCTCATCCAACGCTTCCTGGCTGCGTTTCTCATCGCGCCAATTTTCCAGGAACCCGGCTGCCTGTTCCATGGCATCGCCCGGTTCGGTGCTCAGGATTCGAAACGCATCACAAACTGCCGGAGAAAAAAGCACATCCAGCATTTCCTGATCCGGGTCTCTTCCTACCATCTTGTGCAAGAGCGAATAGAGCAGCTCGCGGTCTGCGAGCAGGATCTCAATCGCTTCGCGGTTTTCGTCCGTCATAATCTTTCCCTACTTAAAAAAATAAAAGCGAAGATACGGCTCATAGTTTCCGCCAATCCGGCCGAAACTGTCAAATCCGTTCCTTCGCAAACAAGGCAAGCAATGCAGTTGCCCGCATTACTCATCGGCATAGCCCACCCGGAGGGCGGACAATGCTCGGAACCATATTCTATTTACTCCATGACAAATTTAGTACACATATTCGTAATTAGTCAAGGCTAACTTCTCAACTTTTTCAATTTTCTGTTGTTTGGCATTGCATATTATCTTCTCTTCAGTTAAAATACATCTTTGACGATCAATGCTTGTGAGGGTGCTTTATGCTGCAGGAGATCACCAGAGAGAATATCGGCCGGATCCGGGAACCTGTTTTTCGGGAATATGCAGAGATGTATCTCGGCATTGCCGAGGGCTTCCGGGAGCAGGTGGAGCAGTTCGGGCTGCCGTTTCATTCTGATCCTGCCGATGCGCAGGAGACGAAGGAACTCATTGCCCGGCTGAAGGAACGGCCCGAGATCTCGGCACGCTGCGACGACGCGAGCTTTGTTTACAACTGGATCTCTTCCGCCTGCGAGGCCTGCAAGCAGGGCGTCGGGACGGTCACGTCCTATATTTCCTTCCGCTGCCATCGCAATTGCTTTTTCTGCTTCAACCCGAACCAGGACAATTACGAGGCGCATCGGATCGAAAAAAACGACCCTCGGACCGAGCTGCGGCGGATCAAAGCCTCAGGCAGCGTGCTGACGCATATTGCCCTCACCGGCGGCGAGCCCCTGCTGCATCCGGAGGAAGCCGTTGCCTTCTTCGCCGCCGCCCGCTCGCTCTTCCCGGAGGCGCACCTCCGGCTCTATACCTCCGGCGACCTGCTCACGGAGGAGCTTCTCGCTTCCCTGCGGGACGCGGGGCTCGGCGAGATCCGCTTCAGCTATAAAATGGAAGATCCTCCCGCGCTGCAGGAAAAGGTGCTCGCAAACATGGCCCTTGCCCGAAAGTATATTCCCGCCGTCATGGTCGAGATGCCGGTCATGCCGGACAAGGAAGAGGAAATGCGCACCCTTCTGCTGAAGTTGGACGACATCGGCGTCCGCGGCATCAATCTTCTTGAGCTCTGCTTCCCTTATCACAACGCCGAGGCCTTCCGCGCCCGCGGCTTTGAACTCAAGGATCCGCCGTACCGGACGCTGTATAACTTCTGGTATGCCGGCGGTCTGCCGATTGCCGGGAGCGAGCTAGTCTCCCTTCGGCTGCTGGAATTTGCGGCCGACCGGCAGCTTTCGCTTGGCGTGCACACCTGTTCACTGGAAAACAAAAACTTCGGCCAGATGTACCACCAGAATAAAATTCTCGCTCCGCACCATCCGACGATGCTCTTCTCCGAGCAGGATTATTATCTCAAGACAGCCAAGGCCTTCGGGGCTGATGCTCTCGCTGTGAAAAAGCTCTTCGACAAGCGGGGCACGCGCTATCTCTATGATTCTTCTGCCGGCTATATCCAGTTTCATCCCGCCGATGCCGCCCGTCTGATGGGCCGCTCCGTGGAGCTTGCGCTCTCCGTCAATGTTCTGGAGGAACGGGACGGCGACGTGATCACCCGGGAGCTGAAGCTGCTCCGTGCCGATGCCGGCGATCTCGCACAGATCTACTGAAAGTTTGAAAGGGGCGTTATCAATGCCTGTTGTTTCTTCGTATTCCGATGTTCTCGCCCGCGTCACGGCCGCCGTAACTCCGGTCGGCACAGAGCAGATCCCGCTGCTGTTCTCCCACGGCCGCGTTCTCGCGCAGGACGTGATCTCGCGGGACAACGTTCCCCCGTTTGACAAATCTCCCTATGACGGCTATTCCTTCCGCTCGGCCGATGCCGCCTCTGCTTCCGCAGAGGCCCCCGTCACGCTTCGCATTCTGGAGGAGATCGCCGCCGGCAGCGTACCGCATTTTGAAGTGACCGAGGGAACTGCCGTCAAGATCCTCACCGGCGCTCCGGTTCCTCCGGGAGCAGATGCCGTCGTCCCGTTTGAATACACGAAGTTCACGGCCGAACAGGTCACGGTCTTTTCCCCCATTGCCCCCGGATCCAACGTCATCAAGGCCGGAGAGGACATCCGGAAGGGCGAGCTCCTCGTAAAGGCCGGCAGCTATATCGATGCCGGCGTCATTGCCTCCCTCGCCGCCCAGAACATTCCCGCTCCCCTGGTCTATCGCCGCCCGAAGGTCGGCATTCTCTCCACGGGCAGTGAGCTGACCGACGTCGGCACCGAGCTTGCCCCCGGCAAGATCTACGATTCCAACGGCTACAGCCTTACCTCCGTCATCAGCGACAATTGCTGCTGTGAGCCGCTCTATTACGGCAATGTGAAGGACGATCTGCCTTCGATTACCGCCGCCGTCGAAAAGGCGCTCTCCGAGTGCGACGCCGTCATTACGACGGGCGGCGTCTCGGTCGGAGACTATGACCTTGTTCCGGCCGCGCTCGCAGAGCTCGGCGCCGAGATCTTCTGCCGCAAAATTGACGTCAAGCCCGGCATGGCCTGCTGCTACGGCACCAAAGGCGGCAAGCTGATCTGCGGCCTCTCCGGCAATCCCGCTTCCGCGATCTCCAACTTCAATCTGATCGCGCTCCCGGCGATGCGGAAGCTCGCCGGCCTCTCCGACTATGAAAATCACGAGATCCTCGTCACGCTCGCTACGGACTATCCGAAGTCCAGCCCGAACAACCGCCTTCTCCGCGGCCGGTTGGACCTGAGCGACGGCACGGTCAAAATGGTCATCAATCCGAGCCAGGGCAATATCGTCATCTCCAGCATGATCGGCTGCGATGTAGAGGCGATCATTCCCGCCGGCAGCGGCCCCGTCCCCGCGGGCACACAGCTGCGCGCCTTCCGGCTGAAGCGATGAGAGATCTCGCCGAGGTTCCCGTCCTCGCCTTTGCCGGCTTTTCCGGCTCCGGCAAGACGACGCTGATCGAAAAGCTGATCCCGCTGCTCCGGGAAAGGGGCATCTCTGCCGCCGTCATCAAGCACGATGCCCACGGCCTCACTTTTGACACTGCCGGCAAGGACTCGAGCCGCTTCTCTGAGGCCGGCGCCGCGGCCTCCCTCGTCAACGGCCCGGACCGGACGGCGCTCTTTCTTCCCCGCGCTCTCACGCTGGAAGGATCCGTAGCCCTGCTGCAGCATTGCGGCGCAGACCTGATCCTTATCGAAGGCTATAAGCGCTGCTCCTATCCGCAGATCGGCCTCTCCCGCCGGGCAAACGGAAAAGGCTTTCCCGCAGAGCCTTCTCATTTCATTGCTCTCGCAACCGACGAGCCGATGGAGGATTCTCCGGTTCCGGCCTTTGCGCTTGACGACGCCGAGGGTATCGCCGGCTTTATTGCCGATCACTTTCTTTCCGATTCTATTTTTAAGGAGAAAAATACAATGAAACTCAGCGCAAGAAACCAGTTTAAAGGCACCGTCACCAATATTGCGGAAGGCGCCGTCAACGGCATCGTCACCATCGATGTCGCCGGTGAAAAATTCTCGGCTACCATCTCGATGAGTGCGATCCGAGAGCTCGGCCTCGCCGTCGGGAAAGAAGCCTATGCCGTCATCAAGGCGACGGAAGTCATGGTCGGCCGAGGCAAGTTTGCCCTCTCCGCCCGCAACCAGTTTGCCGGCAAGGTCGTTGACATTCAGAAGGGCGCCGTCAACAGCATCGTAAAGATTGAGATCGCCGGCAGAAACGTCATCTCTGCCACGATCTCCTGCAATGCCGTAGAAGAGCTTGCGCTCAAGCCCGGCGAAGAAGCCACAGCCGTCATCAAGGCGACCTCTGTTATGGTCGGCGTCGACGATTGAGACGCTGAGACCCGAGACGAAGAAAAGAGCGCTGCCCGCTGTGAGCAGCGCTCTTTTTTAAATTGCCGGCCATTGCTTTCTTTTCCGCTCTTTACGCAGAACCGCAGCCGGCGCTGATTGAGTTACATGGCGGCCTTCGCCAAAGCATCTGCCATTGCGGCTGCAAAGGCGGTAGAGCTCATCGTGGCGCCGGAGACAGCGTCAAATGCGCCGTTGTTGGCAATTGCCTGCTCGATCATGGTCGGAATCGCCTGGCCGCCGATCTCCGGTGTTTCGTTGTTCTCGCACTCGATTCCGGTGATCTGGCCGTTCTCGATCGTAACGGTCACCTTCACGTCTCCGCCCATACCGCCGGAGCCGGTTCCTTCATAAGTGCCGTCCGCATAGGAGGCAGAGGCAGAAGTATCCAAAGCAGCAAATGCCGAACCGTCATTCTGAATGGACTCATCCTCTACCGTGCTCATACGCTGTACCGGGCCGGAAAGGAACTTGAAGTTCGGATCGGCAAGGCGCTTGCCAAGCACATAGGACAGGCAGTTGCACACGCCGCCAAGGTTTTGGCCGGGCATGACAAAGTTATAGGTGCCTGCATAATAGTCGCCGGTCATGATTCCGGTATTGAAGAGGCCGTCGATCGGCGTGTCGTCGTCCTGGCAGACCTGCATATATTCGTTGGTGCGAAGGCCGCCGGTCACGCAAAGGAAGGTCATGGCATCGGAGCCGAAATGTGTGCGTGTCGCATAGAAAGGAGGCGTATTGATTGGATGGAGAGCAGAGGGCGCGACATGATATTCCTCATCGCACCCGTTTTCCGCATAGCGGTTATAGTTGGTAATGGATTCAATGGCGTTGTCGCGAGCCTCGCCGGTGAAGCCCATCATGTCAACGAGCTCTTCGATCGTATCTGCCTTCCAGTAAGAACCTGCCTCGGCGCTGGCGTCCCAGGAGGCGATCATCTCTTCCGGAGTGGAGCCGACGATGCCGGTCTCGTCACCGACGGTGCAGCCGAAGGTCTCCCACTTGTCCTGAATATATGCATAGTTCTTGTCCCAGACAGAGAAGGCGATATGGTCGCGCAGCTGGAGCAGGGCAATGGCGCCGTAAGAGAAGTTGGTCACCTCATTGTGATAGCGCTTTCCGTCGCTGTTGAGGTTGATGCCCCAGAAGTTGTCGATGGAGTTGACCGTAGGACCTGCAGCACCGCAGTTGATCATCGGTGCATTGGGGTAGGTCTTCTGCCAGCCTGCGCCGACCCAAAGGCCCATCTTGTGGCCGTCGCCCGCATAGAGGCCGTTATAAGCGAGGCCGACATCATAATTGACCTTGCCGGAAGTATCCAGAGAATTCTTGTAAAGCTTCCATGCCCAGGGAGAATACTTTGCCATCATGTCCGGATCGCGGGAGAAATCGCCGGTAGCAAGGACGACTGCCTTGTTGGCATTGTAACGGATGTATTCCCCGGTCTCCAGGTTCTGTGCGACCAGACCGGAAACGCGGCCGGTGTTGTTGTCTTCGCGGATAAGATAGAGGGCGCGGGTCTTGAAGTCGATTTCGCCGCCATTCTCCTTGAAGATGTCCGCATAGGCCTGCGCGCAGAGAGGAGCGCCGAAGAGCATGCCGAAGGGCTGTTTCTCATTCCAGAAGCTGTGAGAACCGGCAGGAACGGTGAGAATACCGTCCGGATCCACATAACCCGGCTCAAGAGCGACTTTCAGGCCCTTGGAAGCCATCTTGTCGATCATCCAGTCCATCGCGGTGCCGGAATTGTTGATCCACGTAGACCACTTGCGTTCGTCGATATAGCAGGATGCGGAATGCTTCTCGACCTTGGCGGCATGGCGGCCTTCCTCGGTGTCCGGCGTATAGTTGATGCCCATTTCCTTCTGCTTCTTGGTTCCGATGGCATGGTTGGAACCGCCGCGGCTGATCGCTTTGGCACCGGCGGAAATTACGCGAACATCTGCGCCGTCTTCCTGTGCGGAAACCGCCGTGCAGAGGCCGGACATACCGGAGCCGACAATGATGATATCATTCGTGATCGTCTTCGTGATGAGGCTGTCGTCAATGGGGTATTCTTTGGGCATGACCTCAAATTTCCACTTGGCATTGGCATAGCTCTCTGCCGTGATGTACTGCTCCTCTTCTGCAGGAGCTTCATCGGCATAACCGACCGAATTCATAATGCCGGATGCGGCAACACCGGCAACACCTGCCACTGCGCCTTTCAGGAAATCTCTGCGGGAAATGTTGGACATAGGGAATCCTTCCTTTCATAATTTCATTTTTGCCAATGGGCAATAGAATCATACGCTGGTTTAGCTGAAATGTCAATTAAATATCGCAGCTCTTTTAAAAATTACCCGAAGATACGATTTGCACCTTCGGGTATTTTTCGAGTCCGATCTTCAGTCGATCCCGTAAACGGGGACGTAATCTCCTTCAGAATAGTCGGTGATTCCGTGGAGCTCTTCCACGGCGGAGTGTGCCTCGCCGGCTGCGCCGCCGGCGATACGCTCCTGCTGCAGCTCTTCTTCCTCGTTGCCTTCGATCTGGTCGCCGGCATAGGTGTCAGCTTCTACCGCAGGCACGTAAGGCGTATATTCCCCGCGCACGGCCGTGTCGTTGCTGATATAGGGCACCGTGCCCCAACCGTCTTCGGTCACGGTCTCGTCCACATAGGTCTCTGCAATGGCCGTGGACTGGGAGAGATTCAGGAATACAAAGCCGCCGACCAGAAGGATCAGGGCTAGGATCGCTGCAAAAATAGGGAGGGAAATTTTCCTGCTCATGGTATTCTCCTTTAATTACAAATTACAAATATAGTTTGGATGCGATGTTTTCCAGCTTCTGTGAATCGTAGGCGATGGCGGTGCGCTCAAATTTGGGGATCGTGCGGTCTTCCGCCAGAGCGGTTGGGAAAGCGCCGGTCTCGTCGAGCGTCAGCAGCTGCACCGGGCGCAGAGAGCGGACGGAGCGCAGATGCTGCGCAAAGGTCGAGGCCAGGTATTCGTTTTCCATTTCCCGCGGCAGAAGGAACGTGCACATGAGCCCGACCGGACGGACAAAGCTCCTGCCGCCATCGGCCAGCGCGTCCACGCTTTGAACGGAAGGAAACTCATAGGCGAGCAGCACGCGGTGCGCGATCTCGTCGGCCGTATTTCCGTTGGCGGAATAGCCCTTTTCCCGCGAGACCTTTTCTCCGTAATAATCCAGCTCAAGGCCGACCTCCAGCTTGACGGCAAGGACGCGGCCGTCCTGCGTTTCAAAGATCTGGTCCGGCAGGCGGCGCTCCGGGTGCGTGACCTGGTAGCCGAGGATGACCTGATCCGTCTCCGAGAAGGTCAGGCGGATCGTATCCTGCGTCACGATGCCGTAAAAGGTCTTCGGCCTCCATGCACGGAGGATCGTGAGATATGCCCACGTTTCATAGGCTGCGCGGGACATATCCTGCAGGAAGGGAAAGAGCAACTGGGACGCCCGGTCCTCCAGCTCTGCGGGGGCGAGCCCCGTCTGCAGAGCGTCCAGAACAAGCCCGAGGATCGGCCGGGCGGCGGCCTGCGCCGGCTGCCGGATCAGATTCTCCAGCGTGGCGGGGAGCCGGTAGGCGCGGAGATTGCTGTTCTCCACGATATCGTTCCGAACGGCAGCGAGCTTTTGGGCAAGCGCTTCCGTGCTTTTCAGCCGCTCCCCCAGGATCTGTTCGGCCAGAGAAATCTCAATGCGGTCGATACGGGCATAGAATTCTTCCCGCAGCTCTTTCGGGATACGGAGGCTGGTCGGCGTGACGCGGATCGTCTCATGCGCCTGCACAAAGGCCTGCAGCGCCTCATATTCTTCCCTCCAGGGGCGGAGGGAAGAGGGATTCACAGCTTCCATGAGGGCTTATTCTTCGACCATGCGGAGAAGCGTCCGTTTGACGAGCGTACGGGCGATCTCGATCTTATATTCGTTGTCCGAAAGCTTCATGCAGTTGGCCACGGCAGCGTCGCCGGCGGATTGAGCAGAAGCCTCCGTAATGCCGGAGGCGACCTCGGCTTCCGCTTCCGTCATGCGCTTGGGAGCAGGATAGCAGGCGCCGAGCACGATGTGCATCTGACCGTCCGCATCCTCGGCGACCGCGCAGTTGACCAGCGGGAAGTCGATGGACTTGCGCAGGGCAAACTTCTCGAAGCGGCTCTTGGCCGTTTTCGGAATGCGGATCTCCTTGAGCAGCTCGCCGTCCTCCATGGTGTGGGACTTGCAGCCGTTGGCCACGAAGAACTCTTCGGCCGGGATCTCGCGCGCCGTCGTCACCATGGTGGCGCCGAGGGCAACGAGAGCGGGAGCGGAGTCATGAGAGCTGGCGGCAAGGCACATATTCTGAATGCCGAAGATGGAGTGATAGCGGTTGTCGCCGTTCAGGGCATAGCAGGTATTGCCGCCCTTACGGGAGCAGACAAAGCGGTTGTCCGGGCAGCGGAAATACCAGCAGCGGTGCATCTGGCAGACGTTGCCGCCGATGGTGCCCATGTTGCGGATGGTCGGAGAGGCGGCGCGGCCGCAGGCCTCGGCAAGCGCCTGAGCATTGGTCTGCACAAGTTCGCTGTCGGCGATCGCCTGCAGCTTGACCAGTGCTCCGATGACGATCGCGTCGCCGTCTTCCTCGATCGTATCCAGGCCGGGGACGGTCTTAAGGTCGACGATCTTCGAAGGATAGTACGGAAGGCACTCATCCTTGAGCGTGCCAAGGAGATCCGTTCCTCCGGCAATAACCATGGTGCCGGCCTTTGCGGCAAGAGCCGCCGCTTCCTCAAGGGAAGAAGCCTGAAGATGGGTAAAAGGTCTCATGAATCAGTCCTCCTTAGCTGCAATCTTGCCGAGCGCCGCAAGTACCTTGTCCGGCGTAAACGGCTGCTTCTTGATAAAATCTCCGCCGATAGCGTTCTGGATGGCGCATCCGACGAGGCCGGCATTCGTGTGGGCGTGGGCAACGCCGGTGGAACCGTAGGCACCGCCGCCGCAGCGGGTCTCGACGGCCACGTTGTTCATCTCCGGCTGGTCGAGCGAAGTGGGGATCTTGTAGTCATACATGTTGCCGTTGAGAAGAACGCCGGTATTTTCGTCCCAGATGATCTCCTCGCGCAGCGCACGGCCGGAGGCCATCGTGAGGGCCATTTCCAGCTGGCCCATGGCCGAAGACGGACGGATCACCTTGCCGAAGTCATGCGCGGAGGTATAGTCGAGGATCTCGACAAGGCCGGTCTCGGGGTCGACGGCAACTTCGCAGAAGTCGACGTTCATCGTGCGGACGACGTCATTCTGGAAGGGCACGCTCGGCTTGCCGCAGAATCCCTCGCCGAACTGGCCGACACCGACGAGCGAGCACTGTACGCTCGGATCTGCCTTGAGAACGATCATAGAGTCAACGATATCCGCTTCCTCGGGAGAGGCGGCTCCGACGTAGGAGTAGCAGGCGTCCAGGATGCGCTTCTTCATAAGGATAGCGGCTTCCTTGGCAGCCCAGGTGCAGGTGGAGGCGCGGTCGGCCGCGTCGCCCTTCTGCCAGTTGGGATAGTTGGCGGAGTAATAGACGATGACATCCTCCAGCTTCATGCCGAGCTCCTCGGCGATCACGAGCTGGACGGCGTCCGGCCAGTAGGTGCCGATCAGGGCCTCGGAATAGGGCATGTAGATCTTGCCGTCGACATTGAGGCGGAGGTTGATGTTATAGGAGATCATGCCCCAGGTCATCGACCAGCAGGCGCGGGCGGATACGCCGTGATAGCGTCCGTCCGGCAGGCGGCGCTGGCCGGCCAGATGCCACTTCTCGTCCCATTTGAACTCCTTCTTGCCCGCTTCCATGCAGGCCTCGAGGGAGGGCTGGGTGATGATCACGTTCTTCATGATGACTTCCGTGATGTCCATGTTGAGCGTGTCGGCGATCTTGGCGAAGACCTGGTTGACCGGCTCCCACATGTCCTTGCCGGGGTCTGCCGTCGTGCAGGCGCCGTTCGTCACATAGTATTCCATCTCGGAATAAATGTTCGGGCAGGAGGTGGACTTGAAGCCCTGGGCGTTCGGGGGCAGGACGAGATGGCCGTGGGTCTTGTCGCCGTAACCACCGCGGGCACCGGACTGGTGGACGTTCTTGCAGTGGACGGCGCAGAGCGTGCCGTCTTCCTTGAAGCCGATCTTGATCGTAAAGTAGGTCTCCGGAACAGCCGCGTCAAAGGCCTGGCGCCGCGTGCAGATCATGCTGACGGGAACGCCGCCCAGACGGCGGGAGAGGACCGGGGCGAGAGAGGCGCCACGCTTTTCCACGAAGTCGCAGTAACGGGAAGCCATGTAAGGAGACAGGGCGCGGAGCTTGTCCTCATGAAGCCCCATGGCATTCTGCGCGGAAACCAGCGGGCCATTGGTCGGGAAGTGGGCGTGGTTTGTGACATAGCAAAGCTTTTCGCCGTCCGGATTGCCCCAGGGATCGTCGTCCCAATAGGCCAGATAGGCGGCCGGCATCGAGCGGAACTGGCTCCACATCGGGCGGCCGTATTCCACCGTCTCGATATAGTCGGCTTCCTTGAAGCCTTCCTCCACGTCGCCGTTTTCCCATTTGACGGCGGCGCCGAAGGTATTGCCGGTCAGGTTGCTGTCCGGGTTCATTTCCGGGCGCAGGATGGGAGCGCCGGGCTTGGCCGCCTCGCGGCAGTCCAGAATAAAGGGAAGGACTTCCCATTCAACCTTGACATAGTCGAGCGCCTTCTTGCAGATCTCTTCGCTCTCGGCGACGACGCAGCAGCCGACCTCGTCTCCCTCAAACTCGGCCTCGTTTCCGAGCAGAGGGCTGCGGCCAAACTGGAAATAGGACGGGATGTACTTTGGCATCTGGGAGATCTCCTCGTCCTCATAGGTGACGATAAGTTTGACTCCTTCGATCTTTTCCGCCTCGGAGATATCGAGGCTCTTGATCATGGCATGGCCGTACGGGCTGCGCAGGCACATGGCATAGAGCTGGCCTTCCTTATAAAGATCGGTCGGATACTTGGCAGCGCCGCTCGTCATATCCCAGGACTGACGGCCGGGGTGGCCCCAGGTGCCGACATATTTAAATTCTTCGCGATCGTCGTTGGTTCCTTCCAACGTCCACTGAGCCATACCGGGCATTATGCGTTGCCTCCTCTCATCTCTTCTGCAGCTTCCAGGATTGCCTTGACGTGGCGGGCATAGGTGCCACAGCGGCAGATATTGCCGGACATTTCCGTGCGGATCTGCTCCGCCGTGGGATTCAGGTCATACTTTGTGAGAATATACTTCGCGATGGTAAAGTTGCCCGGCGTGCAGTAGCCGCACTGGGCAGTATCGTTGCGGACATAGGCCTCGAGCAGCGGGCGGTAGGTCGGGTCGGCCGCAATGCCCTCGCTCGTCTCGATCATCTTGCCCTGGCACTCGACCGCCAGCATAGAGCAGGCCAGCGCCGGCACGCCGTCCACCAGGACCGTGCAGGAGCCGCAGCCGCCGCGGTCGCACATCTGCTTGGCGCCGCCGCCGAGGCCGATACATTTCCAGATGGTCTCGCGGAGCGTCCAGTGATCCTCCACGAAAACGTCGTACTCCACATTGTTGATGTTGAGCGTGATCGTGGCAGGAATGTCCAATTCCTTGTGCGCACTTTCGAAGTGCTTTTTCATAGTGTCAAAGTCTGCAAACTGCTCTCCGCAGACCGGGCACGTATATACGAACACCGTGTTTTCCGCGACAGCCTCTCCGGTGATGGAGGTGAGGCCGAGGGCAGAAAGCGTGGCGCCCGCAATTGCAGCGGTTCCGGCCTTCAGAAAGTCTCTTCTGGCGATCTGAGCCATTTGAAATCCCCTCTTCTCCCAGTTTCTGGGTCAAATTTTATATTCTAAAACAGCCGATGCCGTTATTTAGAATTCTAAGTAATATTCCGGCAAACTGCTGAGCCGGGTCACGGCTCAGCAAAGATCAGAGATTCTGCTCCCAGGAATATGTCTGCTCCTCCGTCGGGGCAAAATAAGGTTCTCCCCGCTCGGCGATGGACTTGAAGTTCAGCTGCATCTTAGTCAGCAGAGAGAGCAGCGTCTTCATCTCGTCCTCCGTGAACCCGGAAAGCCCGCCCGTAATGCTGCGGTGGATGGCGGACATCACCCAGTCTTCCACTGCACGGCCCTTTTCCGTCACGATCAGCTTGAGCATGCGCCGATCCTCCGGCAGCGGCTGCCGCTCAATATAGCCGGCGGATTCGAGATAGCCGATCAGACTGGAAACGGAAGACGGCTTGATGTCAAAAAAGGTCTCCAGCTCTTTGGCAAAAACATCGTGCTTGCGGGATTCCACCATAATATACTGCAGCGTGATCGCCTGCATATCGGTAAGCGGGGTCGGGTTGTCCTGCTGGATATAATGGGTGTTCTTGCGCCGGTTGAGATTCATCAGCTGGCCAAAGACATCCATAATTGCATACTCAAATTTCATAGGAACCTCTGGAACAATTAGAATTCTAACTGTTTCGAATATAACTATAATTCATCCGAAACCATTTTGCAACTTGTAAAAAAATACAACTCGGTGCTGCACCGTAAACCTCTTCAGCAGAACTCCTCGATCATGATCTGCGGAATCGCCTTTCCCCGAAAGAAGTTATACGTCAGCCTCCCGACAAAGCGGATCCTTTCTCCCGGCCGGACGCGGCGGAGAAGCTCCTCGGGGGCGTTGAAGAGCATGGCGTCCACGCTTCCGTTGGAGAGCTTCAGGTGCTTTTCCTTGAGGACTGTGACCCGCTCCGCGCGGAAATCGCGGAAAAGAAACATCGGCTCCGGGTTCTGCGGGCCGAACGGGGCGAGCACGGCGGAGACCAGCTTCATCGCCGGCAGGATCTCCTCTTCGCGCAGTTCCGTGTCGTAGTAGAGCGTCTCGTCTACGGTAAAATCCGGATAGGCCTCCCGGAAGGCCTGCTGCAGCGCCGCGCGCACCTCCGGGATCCGCGTCTCTTCCACAGAAACGCCGCAGGCGCCCGCGTGTCCTCCGTAATTGAGAAGCTTGTCCGAAATGCGGTCCAGCAGGGCCTTCAGATGCACGCTCTCCGGGCTGCGGCCGGAGCCGTGGCAGATCTCCGTGCCGTTCAGGACGATGGCCGGCTTTCCGGTCAGCTTTTCCACACGCCCGGCGACCGGGCCGATCACACCGGGGCGGACCTCCGGCAGGTAAAGAAGCAGCGGGCAGTCCTCTTCCATAGCATCCGCCTTGATCTGCTCCATGGCGCTCTGCAGCGCCTTCTCCGCAAAGGTCTTGCGGCTGCTGTTGTAGGTGTCGAGATAGCCGATGTATTCCGATGCCTTCAAATCATCCGTTTCCGTCAGTGTGCGGTAGGCGATCTTTGCTCCGTCTCCCCCTTCGCGGACATAGGAAAACCGCCCCTTTCCGGCATGCTCGACCAGGCGGGAGGGCGCATTGATGCAGGGGGCAATGTAGAAGGAGATCTTCTCCGTCGGGATCACCTCGTACGCAGCCAGCCCCGCCGGGGCCTCGGAGAGCGGAGCGAATTTTCCGTAGAGCTGATAGAGCCCTTCCGTCGTCCGGCGGGAGAGGATGGCACGCATGCCCTTTTTGTAGATCTCCCGGTTTTCCCCGGTCATCGGCATGATATCCGCAACCGTTGCCGTGGCGGCAAAGCTGTAGCAGCGGTCCAGCAGTTCGGCGTCAGTCAGCAGCTGCTCGGCCAGCTTCAGTGCAACGCCGGCGCCGCAGTAATCCGCGTAATCATAGCCGGGCTGCTCCAGGAGCTCCTCCACGTGCGGATCGATAATGCAGTCCGCCTCCGGGAGAAGGAGCCTGCCGTCCTCCGCCGCAGCCGGCAGATGATGATCCGTCACGAGGACGGTGAGTCCCTTCTCTTTGGCCCGCTTCACGGCGTCCAGCGCCGCGATCCCGTTGTCCACCGTGATCACGAGGCCGGAATTGATCTCATCGATCATCTCCGGCGACATCCCGTAGCCCTCCGCAAAGCGCAGGGGAAAGCGGAGCGTCGGCTCCGCTCCGAGCGCGCGCAGCGCCGTTTCGAGGATCGCCGAGGCACAGATCCCGTCGGCGTCATAGTCTCCGACGATCGTGATCTTTTCCCCGCGGGCAACGGCATCCCGAATGAGCGTGAGAGAATTTTTATAATCAAATGCATAAGGGTGCGCCGTCTCGCTGAGCTCGGGCCGGACCATCTCGTCGATGGTCCGGTAAACGCCCCGCCAGGCGACCTTTCTGGGTCTGTATTCCGGCATAATGTTCCTCCGGTCGGTCTTATTCGTCGTCGCTGCTGCTCTCGTCGCTGTCCTGTCCGGTCACCTGACGAAAGATCTGATACTCGATGTACTCGTCTCCGGAATCGGGCCGGCCGTTGCCGTTCCAGTCATAGGGGGTGTAGAGGGTCATGGTGTTGCTCCTTTCTGTTGTTCTTTAGTTTTGAGCTTCAATACAGCTTCCTTTTCCATCGGGGCGCTTTTTTATATGGAGCCGGTCATCCTGCGCAATATATTCTTCCAATGCATCCACATGGCTGATGATTCCGACAAGACGGTTGTTGCCGGAAATATTTTTCAGCGCATGAAGCATGTTGCTCAAGGCCGATTCGTCCAGCGTGCCGAAGCCCTCGTCCACGAAGAGCGATTCAATGCGCTTGCCGCCGGTTGCATGGGCCTGTGCCACGTCGGAGAGCCCCAGCGCCAGAGCCATAGAGACCTGGAAACCTTCTCCCCCGGAAATGGATCCGATCTCGCGCTGAAGTCCGGTACTCTTGTCGAGGATCTGGATCACGAAGTCTGCCGCCGATGCCTTGCTTCGGCCGCTGTTTTCATGCACCAGAGTGTACCTTCCTCCGGACATCGTGTCAAGATGTCCGGTTGCCTGCTCAAGGACCTCATCAAAGGACTGCCCGAGCACGTAGCCGTCGAATGCATGCTTCCCGCTCCCGTCCTTAGAACCGTTGGCGACTATGGAAAGATTCCGCACTCTTTGCAAAGCAGCTGCAGCCTTTTTTTGATTCTGTTCCGCAGCAACAATCGTATCTTTTGCATTTCTGTGCAGCTGCAGGTGAATGCTCACCGTTCTCAGTTTTTCGGAATGCTCGCCTTTCTCCTGCTCTTTCTTTTCAAGCATCCGGGAAAGAGCATCCACATCCTCCCGAATGTAATCCTTCGTGGCCTCGGTCTGCTTCCGGATCTGCTCTCCGGTATTTTTTACGTCGTTGTCGTAATCATTGATCTGCTTCTGCAGCGAAGCGATCCTGCTCTCGTAAAGATCTTCTGTGCACTGCGGCAGAGCAGCGCGATAGTCCATTTCGGAAGCGAAGCCGTTCTCGGCAAGAATTTTACAGAAAAGATCCTCTGCCGTGCATTTTTCAGCTTCGGCAGATTGGAGCTGCCGGTCCTTCTCTTGCGCCGTTGCCTCTGCTGCAGCAAGTTTATTCGCGGCTTCCTGAGCACAGTCATCCAGGAATTTGATCTTCGCTTTTACGCCTTTCTCCGCATTCTGCTTTTCCCGAATTGCCGCCTCAGCAGAAGTGCGGTCGGCGTAAGCGAGCTCGGACGTAAGTTTTTCAATCGTATTTTGAAAAATCTCCGCATTTTCTTCCGCATTTTTAGCTTCCTTTTGGCTCATCTCAGCCTGACGCTCTGCAGCGTTCTTTTTTTCTCTGACAGAAGGAAGCTCTTCCTCCAGTTCCTTCTTCCGAGCCTTCCCGGCTGCAGCACTTTCCAGTGTTTTTTGAGCGGCCTGCTTCTCTGCCTCCTTCTTTTCCCAGATCTGAGCAAAAAGCGCCTCATCGAGAAGCCTTTCTTCTGTCCAAGGGCCGTAATCCGTGAGAAGTTCCTCCGCGAGGCCGGACACTTCGGCCGCTTTATTTTCATAATCCTTCTGCGCTGCGGAAGCGGCTTCGCCGGCGTGGCGATCTTCCGCATCTTTTTGCTCGGCTGTATGCTTTGCCGCATCCGTCTCCTCTTCTGTTGGCGCATTGTCGGGAAGGACCGCAAATCTGTGCCTGTCGTTTCGGCAGACTGCCCCTCCGCAGACCGGGCAGGCAGCGGTATCCGCCGTTTCCAGCTTCAGATCCAGCTCCCTTGCAAGCAGGCCGGCGCGATTGCTCCGAAGCGCATCCTGCAGAGCCCGGCTGCGTTCCAATGCTCTCTCTGCTTCCGCATGCGCAGACTGATATCTGCTCTTCGCCGCATGCAGATCGCCACAGGCTTGCGCCAGTGCCTTCTGTTTTTTCAGCAGGCCGTTCGGGCCGTCAAGCTGTGCATAGAAGGCCTCCGCTTTCTGGGCGGTCTCTTTGGCAATTTCATATGTTTCGTCCGCGTCCTTGAGCTTTTCCAATTCCGTCTCAATGGTATGGATCTGCGCTTCCGCCTGACAGCGTTCGGTTTCTGCCGTTTTTGCATGCGTACGGTTTTCGTCCGCCTTCTTCTTTGCCGCCGAGCGATCTGCACTGGCCTTCTCCAGTTCGTCATATCTGCCGAGGCTCTGCTGAATGCCGCCGATCTCGTTATTCCGGCGCTGCCTTTCTTCCTCGAGCTTTTCTTTGTCCTGAAGGGCCTCATCTGCCTCGGTTTTTTTCTCCCTTGCCTGCTGAAGCTCCTTCTCGGCGTTCTCCGCTTCCCGACCGGCTCTTTCATATTCATGGATCGACTTGGCGCAGGCCGCATCCTTCGGATAAACCTTACGGGCAGCCTTTTCCATCCGATCCAGCCGGGTGCGGGCTTCCCTGATCTCGTTCGCTTTTTCTTCCAGCTCCACCTTGTGCCGGTGTTCCGCGTCCAGATTATCCAACGCACGGTTGTGCTCTTCGGCTATGCCCTTGCGATCCCGAAGATTTTGGCATTCGTCCGAAAGCGTCTTTTCCTCCTGCCTCAGTTGGGCTTCCTGAAGGGTCTCTTCCTTGATCAGTTCTTCCACATTCTGCAGCAGCTCAGGGTGATTGACAGAAAAACGTGCGCGTTCCTCTTCCGTCATCTCTTCGGTCAAAGGAAAGGCGGCCGGGCTCAGTGCAGCCATAATGCGGCTGTTCTGATTCTGTACATCGGAATTGATCTTCGTCTCAGCCATTTTCAGCAGCTGCATCACGCGGACATAGCTGGAGCTGTCAAAAATTTTTCCAAGGATCTCCTTGCGATCAGTATCGTGGGATTCCATGAACGCACGGAATTGTCCCTGGGCCAACATGACGATCTGCCGAAACTGCGTTGCATCCAGATTCAAGATCTGTTTAATCGCTTCCGTCACGTTTTCGGATTTTTCAATCGGTCGGATTCCGTCACCGGTCAGTTCTGCTTTGAATTTCGGATCTCCATACACATTCTCCTGTCCGCGGGTCTTCGAATAGCTGATCGTTCTCACGACCTGATACTTTTTACCATCTGATTCGAAGCGAAACAGCACTTCTGTCTTTTGGCTTTTGGAGACGAAATCGCAGTGGAACATCGTCTTGTCGCGGACAGAGCCCTTTTCGGTCTCTCTGTCACTTGGTTTGCTGCTTGCCTCCCCAAACAGCGCAAACATGATGCCGTCAAAGATCGTTGTTTTTCCCGCGCCGGTATCTCCGGTAATGAGATAGATATCCGAATGAAATTTGGTAAAATCCACGGTCTCGGTGCCCTGATACGGGCCGAATGCCGTCATGGAAAGATAGAGCGGTCTCATGCGTTCTCCTCCTGCTGATACACCAGCTTTACGATATCATCTGCGATCTGACTGTCCTGTTTGTCCGCATCGTTCAGGATCTCCCCGGAAAGCGTACGGATCAGGATGCTGTCTTTCTCGGAAAGGAACTGTCCTTTCTGATCGTAATAATAATCTTCAAAAAGCTCCCAGATCGGTTTGTTCCGGCGTGCCTCCGGCGCGCCCTGCTCTTTTTCCTGCCTCTTCTTTTGCGGCTCAAAGGCAAGATCAAGCATCCTCGTCCCGTGGGCCTCGAATATACTGCGCAGCGTATCCGCCGCATCATATACCGGCTCTTCATCCGTTAAAACGACCCGAACATATTCGTTTCTATTGTCCGATACGCTCTCCTGCTTAACAATATCTTCAAACGCGCCTGAGATATTCCTCATCCCGTGCAAAACCGGCAGCTCTTCCAGGCGGATCTCCGGCTCGCTTCCCTTTCGGCCTAATGAAACGGAAAGAATGCCCTTCTTTTGCCCGATTTCGCTGAAATGATAGCAGAGCGGCGCTCCGGCATATCGGACGCTGTCTCTCCCGATCGCCTGCGCTCCGTGGATGTGCCCAAGCGCCACATAATCAAAGCCGTCAAAGGCATGGTAGTCGATCGCGCCGACTCCGCCAACGGTGGATTCGGAATCGCTTGAAATCGGAGACTGCTTCCCGTTGACGATGAACTGATGCGTAAGAAGAACATTCCGCTCACCGAAATCGATCCTCTGCTCAGCAAGAAGCGCCCTCGCTGCCGCATCGTAATCGGGGATCTCCTCCTGTCCAACGCCTAGAAGCTCTCTTACTGCCGCGGGGAAGATATATGGCATCAGCCAGAAGGTGACCGGACCGTATTCATCCTCAAACGTCACATGCTTCAGTTCCTTTGAAACAAGACCGGAAAGATACACATTGCGGAGCAGATCTGCCCCGAAATTCAGGCGTTCACCCCCATCGTGATTTCCTGCGATCATCAGGACGGGAAGATCACGCTTTCCCGCCAGTTCCGTCAGCATCCGGTCCAAAAGGAGCGTAGCTTCCTTTGGCGGAACCCCGCGGTCATAAACATCGCCTGAGATCAGAACCGCATCCGGCCGATCTGTATCTACAAAATGGAGCAGCTGCTCCAGCCAAAAGCTTTGATCCCCGCCTTCTACAAGCGAAAGATTATGAAGGATCTTTCCCAAATGCAGATCCGAAATATGAAGAAATTTCATTTCTGTTGCTTCCTTTCTCTTTCCTATGCTCGCATTATACCACATCACCTGTTCCCTGGAGGGAACAGGTGACACTTTTTTTCTAAAATTTTTTATGCTATAATCGAAAAAAATCAAAGGAGGCCCTCTATGGCGACCTACAACCAGTCTCTGCGCACCCTGTATGTGATGCAGTATCTTCTCCGTTATACCGACGAGGAACATCACTGCTCGCGGGATGATCTTATTGCGTATCTCGCGAAAAAAGAGATCGAAGTCGGGCGCAAGTCGATCTATGCAGACATTGACACGCTCGGGCCCGACTGCTGCGGGCTGGATCTGCAGGAAAAGAACGGAGAATACTGGCTTGCCTCCCATGATTTTGATCTGCGGGAGGTGCAGCTGCTGGCAGACATGATCCAGGCTTCCAACTTCATCGGCCCGGGAAATTCGAAAAAGCTGATCGGCAAGCTGCAGCATCTCGTCAGCGAGCCACAGAGCCGGCAGGTCGTCCGCAACATCCGCGTCTTCAAGCACGTGAAAAGCAGCAATGAAGGCAGCCTGAACTCCATTGAGCGGATCTCTCAGGCGATCGGCGAGGACCGCGCGCTGCACTTCCGCTACTTCAAATACGATGTGTATAAAAAGAAATTCTATCATCACGGCGGGAAACTCTATACCGTGAGTCCCTTTGCGCTCATCTGGGGAGACGGAAACTACTATCTGCTCGCCTGGGACCATGAATCGCAGCAGCTGCGGCATTACCGGATCGACCGGATGGAACATCTCGCGATCGACTCCAGCCTGCCCCGGCAGGGAAAGGAGGCCTACCGGAAGATCGATATGTCCTCCTATCCCGCCAAGGTGTTCCATATGTTCCGCGGAGAGGAGGTCACGGTCCGGCTGCGGTTCCGCGAGGATCTGGCCGATGCCGTGCTTGATCGGTTCGGGGATGACGTGATCCCCGTCCCCGAAGGAGACGGGACCTTCACTGTGACCGTCCCCGTGCTGAAAAGCCCGCAGTTCTACGGCTGGCTTGCCGGGTTCGGAGACGGCGTCGAGATCCTTTCGCCGGAATACGTCCGCCAGGAGATGCGGGAGCATCTGGAAAAGATCCTAAAGAAATATGAAGCGTGAAAAAGAACAGCTTTCGATGAGGTGCTCCTCCGAAAGCTGTTCTTTTGAATTATAATTCTCCCATTTCAAACGCCCGGGCGGATGCCGGAGGCGCGGACGATGTCGGCGACGTCGTCGTACTTGTTGAGGGCGAAGATGTGCAGGCCCTGCGTGCCCTCGGAGACGAGGCGGTGGATCTGGCGGACGGTATAGTCCTTGCCGGCCTTTTTGAACTCGACCGGGTCCTCGCCGTATTTTCCGATGATCTCGGCAAGCTCGCGGGGAATAGAGCAGCCGTTGGCAAGCGTCATGTTGATGATGGGATCCCTGGAAAGGACCGGCATGAGGCCGTGCACAATGGGGATCGTGACGCCGGCGCGGCGGGCACGGTCGACAAAGCGGAAATACGTGTCAAGATCGTGGCAGAGCTGGGCAATGACAAAATCCGCGCCCGCGTCCTGCTTCATGCGGAGATAGGTGATCTCGGCGTCCATGTCGCGAGAGTTGAGATGCTTCTCGGGATAACAGCCTCCGGCGATCTCAAGATCCGGGAAGTTTTCCCGCAGGAAGGAGATCATCTGCGAGCCGCAGGAAAAGTCTCCGCCCGTTTCCGTCTGGCCCTTGGGATAATCGCCGCGCAGAGCAAGAAACGTCGTCACGCCGAAGGACATGTAGTCCGACACGCGCTCCAGGACGTCCTCCCGGCGGTTCCCGATGCAGGTATAGTTCGCCATCGTAACGGTGTCGCAGGAGGCAATATGCTGCAGGATCTCACGCTGCTGGCCTTTGTTGGTGCCGCCGGCGCCGTAGGTGCAGCTGATAAAGTCCGGCCGAAAGCCCATCAGGCGGTCGATCACGTTCTTGACGGGCTCAAGCGGACGGTCGTCCTTCGGGGGAAAGGTCTCAAAGGAGACCGTCATCCTCTTTTCCAGGATCGGTTTTACTTTCATTTATTTTTTTAGTCCTCTCCGCCGAAGGCCTCAAGGCCCTTGGCATTTTCTATTTTGCGCGCCTTGATATTCTTGACGCGGAGCGTGAACACGAGGAAGCTGAGCAGCGTCAGCACAGAGGCATAGACCGGCAGCGCTCTCCAGAGCAGCGTGCGCGTAAAGATGAGCCCGAGCAGAACCGGCGTGACCGTCTGGGCGGACATACTTGCGGCATAGTAATAACCCGTAAACTGCCCGATCTTTTTCGACGAGCAGAGCTCCACGACCATTGGGAAGGAGCAGTTGTGCACAAGCGCCATGCCGAAGCCCTTGATCATCCAGACGGCAAAGAGAAGCTTCGGGAACGCATATTCGCCGTTGCTCCCGGCAATCGTGCCCGACGGCGCCACGAAACACATGAGCAGCAGGGCGCAGAAGGTAATGCCAAGCCCGATGGAAACGGTCCACTTTCTTCCGATCCGGTCTGCCACCGTTCCGCCGACGGCAAAGCCGACGACCGAGGCAAGGCCGCCAAGGATCGTGAGGATCATCGTGGCGCTCGAGGCCGAGTTGAGATAATAGATCACATAGTTTCCGATATAGGTGCCGATGGCATTGTCGGACATGAACCAGAGAAACTCCGCCGCGAGAATGCCGAAGAGCATGCTGCGGTTGGCGCCCGACATCGGGGCATCGTCGCGGATGGGCGTCTCGACGGCGGCAAGGCGCTCGCCTTCCGCAAGCTCCTCCCGCATCTCCTCCGCGATCTCATTTTCGCGGACCGTGAAGAAGAGCACGAGCACGGAGATCACCATCAGGACCGAGGCGATCAGGAACGGCAGCTCGATCGTCCAAAGCATGCGGGCATCGTCGGAGGCATTGATATAGTCGCTCAGCTTCAGAAAGATGCCGAGCACAGTGGCGGCGGCGCCGCCGAAATAACCCATGATGTTGATGATGCCGTTGGCCTTTGCGCGCAGCGGTTTGGGCGTAATGTCCGGCATCAGAGCGACAGCGGGATTGCGGTACATCATCATGAAGATGAGCACGACTCCCATGGAGATCACCATTCCCGCGATCTGTCCGCGATGGAAGAAGAGCGGAATAAACGGGAAAGCGACTGCCGCGACAAAGGTGCCGACAAGGATATAAGGCATCCGCTTGCCGATCGGCGTGACCGTGCGGTCCGACAGGGAGCCGAAGAGCGGCAGAAGGATCAAAGCCGCGAGATTGTCGCACGCCATGATGATGCCGACGAGCCACTGCACGTGGAGGATCTTTTCCGCATCTCCGGCCTTGAGCTCCGCCGAGGAGAGCCCGTACATGCGGCGGGCAAAAATATCCGTCAGAAAGGTGGGGCACCAGGAATCGTAGACCTGCCAGAGCAGAAGGATGCCGAAGAACGCAAAGCCGATGAGACAGGTCCGCTTATAATTCAGCTTCATTACTTTTTCGACCCTTTCCGATAGATCTTGACGTCCTCCTCCACAATGCTCCCGCTCTCCGCTGCGGCGTCCTTCCGGTGGGGATAGATGCGGAACACATAGAGGATGATCCCGAGCACGATGCAGAAAGCCGCCACAAGGCAGACGATCTTCACGCTGCGCGTCTCACCGACCATGAGATAGGCAAAAATTCCGAGCACGAGCGAAATCGAATAGAGCACGATGACGGCCTGATGCTGCGTCAGCCCGAGAGCGAGCAGCCGGTGGTGGAAATGCCCCTTGTCCGCATGGAACGGGCTCTGCCCGCGGAGGATCCTCCGGATGAAAGCAAAGGCCGTGTCTGCGAGGGGAACGGCCATCGCGAGCACCGGGATGAGCATCGTGACAAGCGCATGCATTTTAAAAAGGCCGACGACGGACACCGAGGAGAGAACGAAGCCCAGCATCTGCGAGCCGACGTCTCCCATAAAGATCTTCGCCGGGTTGCGGTTGTACGGCCAGAAGCCGAGGCAGGCGCCGATGAGGCAGGCAAGAAGGACGGAGACATTCACATCCGCCACCTCAAGCGAGATCACGAAAAGCGTGGCGGCGCTGATCGTCGCCATGCCGACGGCAAGCCCGTCCAGCCCGTCGATGAGGTTGATCGCATTTGTGCAGCCCACGATCCAGAGGGCCGTCAGCACAAAGGAGGAAATATGCCCGATCTGGAAATATCCCGTCTCCCCCACAAACGTCGACACCGCGTCCACCATGACGCCGCAGGAGATACAGACGGCGGCAGCGGCGAACTGCGCAAGCAGCTTGATCCAGGGGCTGAGATTGAAGACATCGTCCAAAGCGCCCATCACCGCTATGATCATCGCGCCGATCAGAATGCCCTTGACCTGGTCCGTCAGCTCGGCAAAAAGCAGGACGGCGAGCACATAGCCGCAGAAGATCGCGATCCCGCCCATCCGGGGCACCGGATAGGCATTGATCCGCCTCGCGCTCGGCTGGTCGATCGCGCCCACGCTGACGGCAAACCGGCGGACGGGCGGCACCATGGCAAAGGAAACAGCGAAAGCCATCGCCAGCGAAAGCAGGATCCTGTGCCAGGAAGCAAGTTCAAAAAACACGATTCCCTCCGATTAGAACGGTTTTTCCACGAAGCCGACCCGCTTTGCGACCTTGCGGAGCGTCTTCCGGGCAACATATTCCGCCCGCTGGGCGCCTTCGGTATAGATGCTCTTGAGATATTCCTTGTCCTTGACCATATGCTCCGTCTCCTCGCGGATCGGGCGGAGCATCTCGATGACGGCGTCTCCGACGGCGGGTTTGAACGCGCCGTAGCCCTTGCCCTCGAACTCCGCCTCGATCTCGGCATAGGTCTTGCCTGTGACGGAGGAATAGATGTTCATGAGGTTGGCGACGCCCGGCTTCTCCTCGGGCGCATAGCGGACGCAGCGCTCGGTATCGGAATCCGTAATGGCGCGCTTGAACTTGCGGGCGATCTCATCGGGCGGATCCATGAGGAACACGCAGCCCTGCGGCTCGCTCTTGCTCATCTTGGAAGTCGGCGTGGAGAGGCTCATGATGCGGGCGCCCACCTTGGGGATATACGGTTCCGGCACCACGAAGGTGTCGCCGTAAAGATTGTTGAAGCGGATCGCGACATCGCGCGTCAGCTCCACATGCTGCTTCTGATCCGCGCCGACGGGGACATAGTGCGCATTGTAGAGCAGGATATCGGCCGCCATAAGCGTGGGATAGGTGAAGAGGCCGCCCGTAATATTGTCCGCATGCTTGGCGCTCTTGTCCTTGAACTGCGTCATACGGCTGAGCTCGCCGAACTGGGTATAGCAATTGAGGATCCAGCCAAGCTCGGCATGCTCGTGCACATGGCTCTGAATGAAAAGCGTATTTTTCTGCGGGTCGAGGCCACAGGCGATATACTGGGCCAGCTGGAGCGTGGAACGGCGGCGGAGGTCGGCCGGATTCTGGCGGACCGTAATGCTGTGCTCGTCCACAATGCAGTAGTAACAGGTATATTCATCGGCAAGCGCGACCCAGTTTTTGATGGCACCGAGATAGTTGCCGAGATGCAGGTCTCCGGACGGCTGAATGCCGGAGAACATTACTTTTTTCTCTTCTGCGGAATTTTCCATAGTATGATGGCCTTCTTTCCTGTTCCTGCGCGCGTCCTGCGCGCATTTGAATTGCATTCATATTATACTACCAAAATAACTTCAGCTTGACAAGCTCGAAATTAATTCTTATTATAATATAGTTACGGATTATAGATTGGAGAATTCTGCAAATGAAAGATATGACCTGGTTTGAAGAAAATGAAAAAAAGATTCCCGTGGGCGAGGTCCGCACGCGTTTTGCCCCTTCCCCCACCGGCTATATGCACGTCGGCAATCTGCGCACGGCGCTCTACACCTATCTGATCGCCCGCCACAATCACGGCAAGTTCCTCCTCCGCATTGAGGACACGGACCGCGGCCGCCTCATCGAAGGCGCGACGGACGTCATCTACCGCACGATGGCGGAGTGCCACCTCGAGCATGACGAGGGGCCGGACATCGGCGGCCCCGTTGCTCCCTACATTCAGAGCGAGCGCATGGGCATGTACGGCAAATATGCCGAGCTGCTCGTGGAAAAGGGGCACGCCTACCGCTGCTTCTGCGAAAAGGCGGAGAGTGAGGAGGATTCGGGCGAGTTCAACCGTGCGGACGATCCGTGCCGTTCCCTCTCTGCGGAGGAAAGCGGGCAGCGTGCCGCTGCCGGCGAGCCCTTCGTCATCCGCCAGCGCATCCCCCACGAAGGCACGACGACCTTCCATGACGAGACCTTCGGCGACATCACGGTAGAAAACAGCACGCTGGACGATCAGGTGCTCATCAAGCGCGACGGCATGCCGACGTATAACTTTGCCAACGTTGTCGACGACCATCTCATGGGCATCACGCACGTCGTGCGCGGGAGCGAATATCTCTCTTCCGCCCCGAAATACAACCTGCTCTATGAAGGCTTCGGCTGGCCGATCCCGAAATATGTCCACTGCTCGCCCGTCATGCGGGACGCACACAACAAGATGAGCAAGCGCCACGGCGACCCGTCCTACGAGGATCTCATCGCGCAGGGCTACCTGACGAACGCCGTCATCAACTACGTGGCGCTTCTCGGCTGGAGCCCCGGCGGAGAGAAGGAGATCTACACGCTTGACGAGCTCAAGGAGATCTTCGACCTGAAGGGCATCTCCAAGTCCCCCGCCATTTTTGACATCGACAAGCTGAAGTATTTCAACGCCGAATATATCCGCTCCATGTCCGCCGAAGAGTTTGCCAAAGCGGCCGAGCCTTTCATCCGCCGCGCCGTCAAGAATCCCGCGATCGACGCCGCCGCGATCGCAGCGCTGCTGCAGCAGCGCACCGAAGTGCTGACGGACATCCCCGAAAAGCTGGACTTCTTCGATGCTCTGCCGGAATACGGCCCGGAGCTTTTCGTGCATTCGAAATCCAAGAGCAGCCTTGAGAGCTCCAAGGCCGTTCTGGAGGCGATCGTCCCGATGCTGGAAGCCGTCTCCGACTGGAACGACGAGGCGATCCTCGCCGCAATGTCCTCGCTTACGGAGCAGATGGGCGTCAAGAAGAGCGTTGTCATGTGGCCGGTCCGCATTGCGGCGGCCGGCAAGGCTGTCACGCCCGGCGGCGCCGTCGAGATCTGCCGCATTCTCGGCAGGGAAGAGACGCTCCGCCGCCTGCGCCTCGGCATTGCCAAGCTTGCCTGAGCCTCCCCGCAGGCTATGGACATTTCCTTTCATCGCGCCGAAGAGATCCGGCACGCCGTCATTGTCTGCTCGCCTTCTTTGGACGAGAGCTTCCGGCATGCGCTCCGGATCGCGCAGGCCGCCGTCTGCCGCGGACATGCCCCGCTCCCCTGCGGCAGCTGTCCCTCCTGCCGAAAGGCGCTTGCCGGAACGCATCCGGACATTTCCGTTCTGGAGTGTCCGCTCGACGAAAAAGGCAAGAAAAAGCGTGAGATCCCGGTCGCAACGGTGCGCGAGGTCTCGGCCGATGCCGTCGTTCTGCCCAATGAGGCCGCCCGAAAGGTCTATATCTTCCGCGACGGTGAAAAGATGAACCCCGAGGCCCAGAACGCCGCGCTCAAGCTTCTGGAGGAGCCGCCCAACGGCGCCGTCTTTCTTCTCTGCGTCACGAATCCCGCCCGCCTCCTGCCGACGGTCCGCTCCCGGTGTACCGTCATGAACTTCATGCAGGAAAATACGGAAGAAAACGCCGAGCTGGCCAGGCTGGCGGAGGAATATCTTCGAGCCGTTGCCCAGGGGAACGCGCTCGCCCTCTGGAAGTTCTGCGAGGAGAATATCGAGCTCTCCGTTCTGGAAATGACGGATTTCTGTCTGCTTGCGATCCGCCGCATTGCAGACATGCTCGCCCTGCGGCGCGACCGGATGAAGCTTTCCGAGGAGCACCTCCTTGCGCTGGAAAAGCTGCTGGAGGAGTGCGTCCGGATGCTGAACGTAAATGTAAGTGCAAAACAGATCTTTGGCCTTCTGGAGACCTGCTCTCTGCCGAAGGGCAAAGGCCGCAAGAAATAGAGGAAGAATCGATTTGACGGAAGTAATCAGTATAAAATTCAAGTCCGGCGGCAAAAATTACTATTTTGCCCCGGATGGAAAAGAGATCCGCGCCGGAGACAAGGTCATCGTTGAGACAGCAAAGGGGCTCGAGATGGCGGAGTGCTCCCGCGGGAACCGCTGGGTCGAGGACACGGCGGTGATCCAGCCGCTGCGCCCGGTCATCCGCGTTGCAACCGCCCAGGATCTTCGAACGATCGAGCAGAACAAAGAAAAGGAAAAGGAAGCCTTCGCCATCTGCCAGAAGAAAATTCTGGAGCACAAGCTGGACATGAAGCTCGTCAGCGTAGAGTGGAGCTTTGACGGCAATAAAACGCTGTTCTTTTTCACCTCCGACGGGCGCGTGGATTTTCGCGAGCTGGTAAAGGATCTCGCCTCCGTTTTCCATACCCGCATCGAGCTGCGCCAGATCGGCGTACGCGACGAGGCAAAAATGATCGGAGGGCTCGGGATCTGCGGCAGGCCCTTCTGCTGCGGTGAATTTCTCGACGATTTTGCCCCGGTCTCGACCAAGATGGCAAAGGTACAGAATCTGAGCCTGAACCCGACCAAGATCTCCGGCTGCTGCGGCAGGCTGATGTGCTGTCTGCGCTATGAGGAAGACGCCTACGAGGAGCTCTATAAGACCGTGCCGAAACAGGGCGCCTTTGTAGAGACCATCGACGGATACGGGATCGTCAATCACGTCGGTCTTCTCCGGCAGACCGTAAAGGTCCATCTGGACGGAGAAGCGGAAGACGTTTTCCATGTTTACAAGGCCCGGGAGGTCGCCGCCGTTCCCGGCGGACGGCCAAAAGAAGGCGAGCCTTACCCGAAGGTGCTGCACTATGTGCCGGAGGAAGAGGAGGAGGCACCGGAGGAGGAAGACCTCTGGGAAAGCCCCCAGCTCTTTGCCGAGCCTGTCTCTGCCTCTCCTGCCTCAGCTCCGGCAGAGCGCAGGGACCGTACCGACGAACACCGCTCCTCCCGCCGCCGGTCCAACCGCGGCAAGGCCGGAGACAGTGCTCCGCGCACGGAGAAGCCCGCAAAGCCCAAAGCCGAGCCGGACAGTGCTTCCGCTTCGGCAGCTTCTGCCGGGGAAGAAAAGGAAAAGCCCGAGGCCCGTTCCGGCAGCCGCCGGCGTCGGCCCAACCATAAGCCAAGGCCGGAAGGCGAGCATCCTTCTCAGGGCGAGCCCCGGCCGGCGAAGGCGCAGCAGGACGCCAGGAGTTCCAAGCCGAAAGCTCCCGCTCCCGCAAAGAGTGCCGATCACCCGGCGGCTCCTGCCGGAGAAAACCCGGCAAAGAAAAAGAACAACCGCAGAAGATATTACGGACACAAGCCGAGATCCGGCGGCGGTGCCGGCGGGAACGGCGGCGGCAGCGGGAACAGCTGAAGGAGGGCGAGAATATGGAGCTTACTGCAGCCGCTTCCTGGCTCAATACGGCATTTGCCGGCTATGACCGGCTGATCCTCACGGCGCTTCATGCCGTGGCCAATCCCGTCTTCACCTTTCTGGCACGTTTCCTCACCTTCATCGGAGAGAAGGGCATTCTGTTCTTTCTCCTGGCCGTGATCTTCGCCTGCTTCCCGAAAACGCGCAAGCTTGGCGTATGCATCTTCGGCGCCGTCTGCTGCGGCGCGCTGATCTCGAACATCATCCTGAAGGACCTCATCGCGCGCCCCCGCCCCTTCAACTTTGACCCTTACACGCAATGGTGGGCCAACGTCGGGGCACCTTCGGAGGATGACTGGTCCTTCCCATCCGGGCATGTAACAGCCGTTGCCGCAGGCATGGTCGCCATTCGGCTGGTCCGCGGGAAAAAGTGGACGATCCCTGCCGTAGCGGGGATCCTGCTGATGATGCTCTCGCGCAACTATCTTATGGCACACTATCCGTCCGACGTGCTCGCAGCCGCTCTCATCGGTACGGCATCGGCTTTCGTCGCCTGGGCGATCACCAAATTTATTTTCCGTTTCCTCACGATCAACCAAAGGAAAAGCTGGTGCTCTCTCCTGCTGAATTTCTCGCTTCCCGACGTCGGCGGCATTCCGTCAAAGCTGGGGCTTGCGGGAGAAGCGTCCGATCCGGAACCGGCCCCTGCCGCAGAGGCGAAGCTGAAGGAAAAGCGCGAAAAAAGCTCCTCCGGTTACCGGGGAAAACACGCCAAATAAGCCAAATAACGACAAAAGAACAGGAGGCAGCCTTTCCGCTGCCTCCTGTTTGGAAACACGACCGGAATTTTATGATCATCAAACGAGATTTCTGTTATTCGCCGAACGGCGAGAACCGCCCGCTCCATATCTATCTGCCGGACGGCTATGCCGATTCCGGCGAGCGTTACCCCGTCATGTATTTTTTCGACGGGCATAATCTTTTTTACGATTCGGACGCGACCTACGGGAAGTGCTGGGGACTCAAGGATTTTTTGGACCGCTGGGACAAAAAGCTCATCCTCGTCGGCATGGAATGCGGGCATGCGGAAGGCCAGCGTCTCTCGGAATATCTGCCCTATCGCGCCTACCGGGGGATGTTCCGGCAGTTCGAGCCGCGGGGTGAGGACACGATGCAGTGGCTTATCCGGGAGGTCAAGCCGGCCATTGACCGGGACTACCGCACCTGGGCTCACCGGGAAGCGACCGGCATCGGCGGAAGCAGCATGGGCGGCCTGATGGCGCTCTATGCCCTTGTCCGGCACAACGGCGTCTTCTCCAAGGGGGCCTGCGTTTCCAGCGCCATCGGCTTCTGCATGCCTGCTCTCATGAACGACATGAAGCGCTGCCCCATTGCCCCCGACACCCGCGCCTGGCTCTCCTGGGGCACGGCCGAAGCCCGCGGCGCAGCGCCGGATCGGATCGATAGCAAGAGCTATACCTATCGCCGCAATAAGGCTGTAGAGAACAAGTTTTTCGCCTGCGGTGCCCGCCCTCAGCTCTACTGCCAGATCGGCGGCGGACACTGCGAGGCGGACTGGGAGAAGCAGGTTCCCTATTTCATGGAGTTTTTATGGAAATAAGCTGCAGCACAAGAGGCAAACGAAATGACAACTGACCGGCTCGTCATTATTTCATTCATTCTTCTCGGAGAGATCCTGTTGGCGATCCTGATCTGCCGGGCCGTCCTGCAGCATCTCGATGAACCGGAGGAGGTCTCGGAGGAGACGCAGAAAACCATCGATACCCTGGATTTCGTGATCCGCATCCTGCACCGCTGCGCCGTCGGCGCGGGGCTTCTGTCCCTCCTGCTGATCCTGGTCATGCTGGCGCTGGTGCGCTGATCGGTATAAAAAAAGAAAATTTACGATGAAAAGGAGACCGTCATGAGCCTGATCACCATTCAAAACGAAGCCCTTACCGTAACCCTCGATTCCGTCAACGCCGTGCTCTACAGCATTCGGAAGGACGGCATCGAATATCTCTGGCAGGGAGATCCTGCCTACTGGGGCAGCCGGGACTATAACCTGTTCCCCTACGTCGGCCGCCTGAACGGAGGCTGCTACACCTATGCAGGAAAGATCTACTCCATGCCGGTGCACGGCTTTGCCCGCGGGCGGGATTTTGCCGTCACGCTGCAGGAGGCGGACCGCGTCCGCTTCGAGCTGACGAGCAGCGAGGAAACGCTCGCGATGTTCCCCTTCCCGTTCTGCTTTGCCGTTGAATATGCGCTTGATGGCTGCTCCGTCGTCAAAAAATGCACCGTGGAAAATACCGGAACAGCCGAAATGTACTTCGGCCTCGGCGGGCATCCGGGATTCAACGTCCCGCTCGGGGGCGAGGGCAGCTTCGAGGACTGGCAGCTTGTTTTCGACGAGCCCTGCAGCCCCGTGCGCATCGATTTCCACCCGGAGACGATCCTCCAGAGCGGCATCACGGAGGAATATCCCCTGCAGGACGGGCGTGTTCTCCCTCTGCGTCATGAGCTCTTTGCCGTCGACGCCGTCGTTCTCGACCGGATTCCCCGCAGCGTCACGCTCACTTCCCCGCTTTCCGCTCACAGCGTGAAGTTCTCCTTCCCGGGCATGCGCTATCTCGGCATCTGGCACAAGCCGCGCTCGAACGCGCCGTACGTCTGCCTGGAGCCGTGGGTCTCTCTCCCGTCTCATCACGCCTATGTGGAGGATCTCGCCGCTCAGGAGGATATCGTTCACCTTCCCGCCGGGGAGACTTATACCAACACGGTCACCATTTCCCTTCAATGAGCCGATCCGAAGCCTTATCTCAGTACGAAGCCGCCCGCCGGGCCGGAAGAAAGTTTTATAAGGAAGCCGTCAATGCCGGCCGCTACCCGTACCCTACCGTCCTCGATGAGATCGTCCGCGAGGAGGATCTTGCCGGGCGTGCCGACCTCGGCACGATCAATGTCCCCACGGAGCTGATCGTTGGGACAAAGTCCGCCGGGCGGACGGCCGCGCTGGCCGGAAACTTCATGCCGCTTTTGGAGCCGGCCTCGGAATTCGGCAGCAAATGGGTCTCTCTCTGCGAAGCGCATCTCGGCGAAGAGGGCATCCGCGACCCGATCCGGTGCTATGAATACATGGGCCGCTTCTATGTGGAAGAAGGCAACAAGCGCGTCAGCGTTCTCAAGAGCTTTCAGGCACGCACGATCCCCGGAAGCGTCATCCGCCTGATCCCGAAGCGGACGGAAGAACACGACATTCTTCTCTATTATGAATTCATGGACTTCTATGCTCTTTCGGGGCAGTACGGCGTCACGTTCCGGCATCGCGGCGAATATGCCCGTCTGCTTGCGGCCCTTGGCATGGCTGCCGACCACGTCTGGACGGAGTGGGAACGGCGCAGCTTTTCCGCCGGTTTTCAGTATTTCCGGCAGGCATTCGACACCGTCAACCGGGAAAAGCTCTCCGTCACGCCGGCGGAGGCGCTGCTCGCCTGGCTGAAGGTCTTCTCCTTTCAGGATGCCAAGTCCCTCACCGCCTCCCAACTGGCGAAGGACCTGACCTCCATCTGGCCGGATATTGCTGCGCTGGACGCCCCTTCGTTTGACGTGCAGACCGAGCCGGAAAAGAAGCAGAGCCGCAGCTTCGTCTCTCGCCTTTTCTCTCCGGGGGAACCCGAGCATCTGAACATTGCCTTTCTCTATGCCTTTTCTCCCGAGGAGAGCCTTTGGACGCGCGCTCATGACCTCGGGCGCCAATATCTGGAGCAGCAGCTCGGCGACCGGGTTGCCGTCCGGGTCTATTCGGCGCTGCAGAAGGATTTTTATGAGCAGATGCTTCAGGCCGTGCAGGACGGAGCCGAGGTCATCTTTGCCACGACCCCTACGATGATCGACGCCTGCCGCAAGGTCGCCGCACTGCATCCGGCCGTCCGGATCCTCAACTGCGCGCTCTCCCATCCGTATTCCGGCGTCCGTCTCTATTATAGCCGGATCTATGAGTGCAAATTCATCTCCGGTGCCATTGCCGGCGCCATGGCGGGAAACGACATCGTCGGCTATATCGCGAACTATCCGATCTGCGGTGTCCCCGCAAATATCAACGCCTTTGCGCTCGGTGCCCGGATGACCAATCCCCGTGTGCGTATTGCGCTTCGGTGGTCCTGCCTGCCGGGAGATGCGCTGCAGGAGCTGACGGAGGCCGGTGCCCGCGTGATCTCCAATCGGGATTCTACCAAGCCGCGCAGCCTTTTCCACGCGCTGGAATGGGGCATCTATTCCATTTTGGACAACGGCTGTCTCTCTCCGCTCGCCTCCCCATGCTGGGATTGGGGCAAATTCTATGAGCGCGTCGTCCTCAGCATCTTTCACGGAACCTATGGCGGTGCAAAAGGCAGCCCCGCGCAGAATTACTGGTGGGGGCTCAGCAGCGGTGTGGTCGATCTTCAGACAAGCCCGACGCTTCCGGCAGGGCTTCAGACACTCGCCTCCCTTCTGAAAAAGGGCATCGCCGAAGGCACGGTCGATCCGTTCCGGACGGCCATCACGGACAATACCGGTGTTCTTCGAAGCGACGGCACCCTTTCCTTCTCCACGGAGGACCTGATTCGGATGGACTGGCTCTGCTCCAACGTCGACGGCCGCATCCCGGATTATGAGGAACTCATCCCCGCCTCGCAGGAGACGGTCCGCTTCCTCGCCCTGCACCCGCACCGTATTGCCCCCGAAACCGAGGCCCGGCAGCTCTGATGCCGCGGCAACACCAGGAGGAACTCATATGAAGCTCTCTCTCAAACGCATTTCTCTCTCTTTTCTTGCGCTTCTCTGCGCCCTTCTCCTGCTCCCCGGCCATGTCTCAGCCTCTGCCGATGCCGGGCTCACCGAAGAGCAGCTTACGCTCTTTCAGCATACTGCGGAAAGCTTTTTTACCTCTTATACGGACTACTGCCGCCGCGGCGGCGAGAGCGCTATGTGGGGTGTGCTGAACAAGGTTCTCCCCGGTTCGGAGCTCTATTCCTATATTTATGAATCGCGTGAGGCAATGATCTTCGCCTCCTCCACGGATCTCTCCTATGAATCGCTGGAATACTCCGATTTTTCCGTACCGGAGGACGGCACCTTCCGCTGCATCGTCTCCTATTCCGCCACAGCCATCGTCACCAACTGGTATGAGACATATTCCTATCCGATCTCCAATACCCTTGAGCTGTGCTTCTCGCTTTACCAGGGTTCCTGGAAGGCAAGCGCCGTCAATGATACCGCCTCCTGCACCGATGTCCCCTTTGACTCTCTTCTGACCGGGGAAGATCTGCAGGTGATCGACATTGCCTCCGGAAGGTGCAAGGGAAAGCTGATCGTCGTCAAGGACCCCACGCGCGTCTTTCTCGGAACAATGGACAACATTGGCCGCCAGGAAGGCCTCGTGCTGGACGACCTTGTGGACAAGTACGGCGGGATCGCCGGCATCAACGCAGGCGGCTTCAATGACGACAACGGCCGCGGAAACGGCGGCGTTCCGCAGGGGCTCGTCATTGCAGACGGCGCCATCGTCTACGGCAGCGGAGGCTCCTCGTATGCGATCGTCGGCCTCGATGCCGCCGGCTCGCTCCGCATCGGTACGATGACCGGGGACGAGGCCATTGCCTCCGGCATTGTCTCCGGCGTCAGCTTCACAACGCACACCGGAAACAATTCCGCCCTTCTGATCGACGGCGTCCCGCAGACGCAGAATTTCGGCACCGGCGTCAACCCGCGCACTGCCATCGGGCAAAGGGAGGACGGCTCGCTCCTGCTCCTCGTGCTGGACGGAAGATGCGTCGATACTCTCGGCGTGCGGATGGAAGACGTCTGCTCACTTTTGCAGTGGTGCGGAGCTGTCAATGCCGGCAATCTCGACGGCGGTTCGTCCTCGACGATGGTCTATGACGGGAAGATCATCAGCAACTGCTCCAGCTGCACCGGCGCCCGCCGCATCCCGACAGCGTTCATCGTAAAATAAGGGAAATAAAAAACAGCCTCTTTCGAGGCTGTTTTTTATTTGTGTTGTGCCTATTACCACTCGAGGTTCTTTTCGGTCTCCTTGGAGAAGACGTGGGCAATGTTGCCGGCGAAGGTGAAGTGAATGGTGTTGCCCATACGGAACATTTCGTTGGTCTGGTCCGTCGTCGGGACGATGATGATGACATCCTTGCCCTCGGCGCTGACATGCAGGTGGACGGAGGAGCCCATCATTTCGGAAACGTCGATCTTGGCGGCAATGCCGGTGTCGGAAATGAGCGTATGCTCCGGACGGACGCCGAGCGTGACTGCCTGGCTCTGCACGTTGTTCGCAGCAAGACGGGCTTCCTTGTCCGCACTCAGCTCGACCTTGAGGCCGCCGAGCTCGGCAAAATACTTGTCGCCCTCGCGGGTGAGGTTGGCATCGAAGAAGTTCATCTGCGGCGTGCCGATGAAGCCGGCGACGAACAGATTGCGCGGGTTGTTGAAGACTTCCTGAGGAGTGCCGATCTGCTGGATATAACCGTCGCGCATGATGACGATGCGGTCGCCGAGCGTCATGGCCTCGGTCTGGTCATGCGTAACATAGATGAACGTGGTGTTGATTCTCTCGCGAAGCTTGATGATCTCTGCGCGCATCTGGTTGCGGAGCTTGGCATCGAGGTTGGAGAGCGGTTCGTCCATAAGGAAGACGGCAGGATCACGGACGATGGCACGGCCGATGGCGACACGCTGTCTCTGGCCGCCGGAAAGAGCCTTCGGCTTGCGGTCGAGGTACTGGGTAATGTCGAGGATCTCGGCAGCTTCGCGGACCTTCTTGTCGATGACTTCCTTGCTCTCTTTGCGGAGCTTCAGGGAGAAAGCCATGTTGTCATAAACCGTCATATGCGGATAAAGAGCGTAGTTCTGGAAGACCATGGCAATGTCTCTGTCCTTCGGGGCAACGTCGTTCATGACCTTGCCGTCGATAATGAGCTCGCCGTCGCTGATCTCCTCGAGACCTGCGACCATGCGGAGCGTCGTGGACTTGCCGCAGCCGGAAGGCCCGACGAGAACGATGAATTCCTTGTCCGCGATGTCAAGGTTGAATTCCTGAACGGCTACGACGCCTTCATCCGTGATCTGAAGATTGACCTTCTTTTCGGGCTGGTCGCCTTTCTTTTTTTTCTTCTTGCCTTCTCCGCTGACGAAGGGATAGACCTTCTTTACGTTTTTCAGCTGAACAGTTGCCATACTTCTTTGCTCCGGCTGCAGGGCCTCCGCCGAATACAGCCTCACGGAATTTTTCCGCTTACGACAGGTCTCCACACTGCCGCACCCCGAGCAACAGGGAAATTTCCTCCTTTATTTTATGTCACAGGCGGCTAAAAGTATGGAGAGCCGCGTGTGCATATTAATACGTGGATATTATAACGGATTTCCGTCTGTCCTACAAGTTGGCAAGTTTCACATTTTTTTGAGGCCATTTTTGTGAATGTTGCACAAATGCAATTTCCTTTCGTCTTTCCTTTTTCCCGCCTTGATTTTCCCGCGGTTCCGTACTATACTAAAATAGATATTATGTTAATCTTCTGTGAGGTTCCGTTCATGAAACGTCTTCTGCCTGTTTTCCTGCTCTGTGCGGCGCTGCTTCTCTGCGCCTGCGGGAAAAAAGCGACTTATAATGATTATACCGGCTACCTGACGACCTCGTCCTCCGTTTCTCCGACGCCTGCGCTCTCTTCTCCTGCCTCTGCGGCACCGGCGGAAGCCTCTGCCGCACCCGTCTCGTCTGCTTATTCCGAGGCATCCGGCGCCGCCTCCCCGAGTTCCGACTTCACAAGTTCCGTGACGGTCATCTCCTCTGCGCCTTCCGCCGCTGCCTCATCCGACCCCTACGCCAATGCGACGACGGTCACCGTCTCCACGCCTGTGCCGACCGTGTCTCCCTCCCCGGCTCCCACCGCCGCGCCGACCGCCGCACCGACGCCTGTGCCGAATCTCGTGACCATTACCAAATCCCCCACCTCCGAAACGGTGCAGGAGGGCGGTTCCGCCATGTTCATCGCCTATGCGGAAAATTATACCGGCATCGTATGGATCACGGTCAGCCCGGACAAGCAGACCTCCTATGAGATCGGCGACGCCGCCGGCGTATTCACCGGGCTCGGCGTCTCCGGGCAGGGGACCTCCGTGCTCACGCTGAGCAATATTCCCTATGCCATGAACGGCTGGCGCATCCAGGCCTACTTCACGGGCAACGGCGGCCCGGCCTACACAAACGGCGCCTACCTGACCGTCACCTCCGCTTCCTCTTCCGTAGTGATCCCCTCCTCGGGCACGTCCTCTGTGACGGATGTTGCCGAGCAGGCCTGTCTGACGCTCTCCAACCAGGTCTTTGACGCGCTTTACAACAAAGGCATTTCCTACGGATACACCGTCAGCAACATGGAAAATTACTATTACGCCAACTCCTCTTCCGACTTCAACGTGACCTTTTCCAACAGCACCTACCGCGTCGTCGGAGAATTCCGCGCGTCCTACACCTCGGCCGCCAGCAGCGGCTACAGCCCCGTGCGCGTCGTCGTCTATCGCGACAGCACCGAGTGGCTCTCCATGAATCTCTCGGACAAGACGCTCGATTATTTCTATAACGTTTTATACGAGTACCGGGCCTGAAAATTTTTTTGAAAAATAAAAATAAAAAACGCCGGCATAGCTCCGGCGATCTGGAGGTAATCACGCATGGAATCCGTTCGCTCGCTCCGTTCCCGTCTCTCCGGGGGCACTTATGATCCCCTGCTGGAAAAGCTCTACGGCACTGCCGGCATTCCGGGCGCAAAGGGGCGCATCTCCTCAGTCCTGGACTGCTTTGTCCGTCAGTTCTCTCTCTCGGAGGAAACTCCCGTCACGCTCTGCTCCGCCCCCGGGCGCACGGAGATCGGCGGCAACCACACCGACCACCAGCTTGGCCGTGTGCTGACCGGGTCTGTAGACCTTGACGCTCTCGCCTGTGCCGCCCTCAACGGCTCGCGCCTCATCCGCATCTATTCCGAAGGGCACGGCGTCACGGAAGTCGATCTCAGTACGCTCGTTCCGGTTCCCTCCGAGGTCAATACCACGCCGGCGCTGGTGCGCGGCATGGCGGCCGCTGCCGCAGAGCGCGGCTATGCCGTTTCCGGCTTTGACGCCTATATCACCTCCGACGTGCCGGGCGGCTCCGGGCTCTCGAGCTCGGCCTGCTTCGAGGTCCTGCTCGGCGTTGTGATCAATCATCTTTTCTGCGGAGACGCCCTCTCCCTGGAGGAGATCGCCAAGATCGGCCAGACGACGGAGAACGTCTTCTTCGGCAAGCCCTCCGGTCTGATGGATCAGATGGGCTGTGCTCTCGGCGGCATCGTATCGATCGACTTCAAGGAGAAGGAGCATCCGCAGATCCATCAGGTCAGCGTCGATTTTGCCTCGGCCGGCTATGCCCTCTGCATCATTGACAGCGGAGCCGACCATGCCGACCTGACGGACGACTACGCCGGCATCCCGCACGAAATGGGCAGCGTCGCCGGATATTTCGGGAAGTCCGTGCTCTCCGAGGTTTCGGAGGAGGCCTTCTACGAGTCTCTCCCCGCGATCCGCGCTCTGATGGGAGATCGCGCCGTTCTCCGCGCCGCCCATTATTATGCCGACTGCAAAAAGGCCTCCGATGAGGTCGCGGCGCTGGAAGCGGGCGATTTTGATGAATTCCTCCGCCTCGTCACGGCTTCCGGGCATTCCTCGTTTGAAGACCTGCAGAACGTCTCCACCTTCCGCGACCCGAAGGATCAGCCCGTTGCCATTGCGCTCGCGGCCGCAGCCCACGCGCTTCGCGGAAAGGGCGCCTACCGCGTCCACGGCGGCGGCTTTGCCGGGACGATCCAGGCCTTCGTGCCGCTGGAAATGGTCGAGAGCTTCCGCAGCGAGGTGGATGCCCTGCTCGGCAGCGGTTCCTGCAAGGTAACGGCCATCCGCCCGATCGGCGGCTGCGTTATCGCCTGAGAAAAGGAGGAGAGAACAAGATGAAAAAGATCATTGACCGCCTCGTGCAGTATGCCGAAGAGAAGGAGCTGATCACGAAGGAGGACGAGACCTGGGCCTATAACCGCCTGCTCGAGGTCCTTCAGCTGGACGATGCCGCAGACACCGCGCCCGTTCCCGATTCCGAGGCGCTCCCCTCCGCCCTGCTTGACGCTCTCGCAGCCGACGCGCAGAAGCGCGGCGTCATCGAAGAAGGCGTCACCGCGCACGACCTGTTCGACACGAAGCTGATGGGGGCCCTGACGCCTGCCCCGCGCGAGATCCGCGAGCGCTTCCGTGCGCTTTACGAGACCTCCCCCGAGGCCGCGACGGACTGGTACTATGCCTTCAGCATCAACTCCAACTATATCCGGCGCGACCGGATCGAGAAAGACGTCAAGTGGCCCTATGAGGGCAAATACGGCACGCTGGAGCTCACGATCAACCTCTCCAAGCCGGAGAAGGATCCCCGCGCCATCGCCGCCGCCCGCTCCGCGGCCCAGACGGGCTACCCGCTCTGCCAGCTCTGCCGGGAGAACGAGGGCTATGCCGGAAGGATGAACCATCCCGCCCGCCAGAACCTCCGCCTCATTCCTCTCACGATCAACGGCAGCTCCTGGTATCTGCAGTATTCCCCCTATGTCTATTACAATGAGCACTGCTTCGTCTTCAACAGCTGCCACACGCCGATGGTGATCGACGAGTCGGCCTTCCGCAAGCTCTTTGATTTTGTGCAGCGCTTCCCGCATTACATGCTCGGCTCCAATGCCGACCTGCCGATCGTCGGCGGATCCATTCTCAGCCACGAGCACTTCCAGGGCGGGCGGCACGAGTTCCCGATGGCGAAGGCGCCCATCGAGCAGGAGGTCAGCTTCCGCGGCTTTGCGGACGTGGCGGCCGGCATCGTGAAGTGGCCGATGTCCGTCCTGCGCCTTTCTTCGGAAGACCCGGAGCGCATCGTCGCTCTCGCGGCAAAGATCCTTGCCGCCTGGCGGGCCTACTCCGACCCGGACGCCTTTATCTTTGCCGAGACGGACGGCACGCCCCACAACACCATCACGCCCATTGCCCGCAAGCGCGGCGGGCGCTATGAGCTCGACCTCGTCCTGCGCAACAACATCACGACCGAGGAGCACCCGCTCGGCGTCTATCATCCGCACGCGAAGCTGCACCACATCAAAAAGGAAAACATCGGCCTCATCGAGGTCATGGGCCTTGCCGTTCTGCCCGGCCGCCTCAAGAAGGAGCTGGACGAACTGCAGGCCGCGATCCTTGCGGGAGACGATCTGCGCCAGTACGAGGCGCTCGCCAAGCATGCCGACTGGGTCGACGAGCTGAAGAGCCGCTATACCTTCACGCGCGAAAACACCGCCGAGATCCTCCGCAGAGAGGTCGGCGCCGTGTTCGAGGAGGTGCTGGAGGACGCCGGCGTCTACAAGACGGACGCCGCGGGCCGCGCCGCCTTCCTGCGCTTTGTGGACGCCGTCAACGCCTGAGCGCGCTTAAAATGCAGGATCTCGTTCTCTCCGTCCTGGCGCACGTGGACGCCGGCAAGACGACGCTCTCCGAGGCGATGCTCTATCTCTCCGGAGAGCTTCGGAAGCTCGGCCGCGTCGACCACCGGGACAGCTTTCTTGACCACTTTGACCAGGAGCGCCGCCGCGGGATCACGATCTTTTCCAAGCAGGCCCGCCTCTCCTGGAAGGGGCAGGGCATCACGCTTCTCGATACGCCCGGGCACGCGGACTTCTCCTCGGAGACGGAGCGTGCCCTCCGCGCGGCGGACTGCGCCGTCCTCGTCATCAGCGGGACGGACGGCGTCCAGGCCCACACGGAAACGCTCTGGAATCTTCTCCGCCGGTATCAGATGCCGGCGGTTCTGTTTGTCTCGAAGATGGACTCCTCCCATCTCTCCCCCGGGGAGCTGATGGCCGACCTTCGGCAGCACCTCGGCGAGGGCTGCATCGACTTTACGCATTCCTCCGTAGAGGAGCGTGCGGAGGCGGCCGCGATGCTCGACGAGGATGTGCTGGAGGAATATATGGCCTCCGGCGGCGTGTCCGACGCGGCCGTCACCTCGCTCATCGCCGGGCGAAAGCTCTTCCCCTGCTTTTTCGGCTCGGGGCTGAAGGTCGAGGGCGTGGAGGAATTTCTCGATGCGCTCGTCCGCTGGGCGCCGCGGCTGCCGGCGCTGCCCGCCTTCGGCGCAAGGGTCTTCAAAATCGCGCGGGACGCGCGCGGCAAGCGCCTCACGTATCTCCGCGTCACGGGCGGCACGCTCTCGGTACGGGAGAGCATCCGCTATCTGCCCCGCGGCGGGGCGGAGGCCGCGGAGGAGAAGATCAGCGAGATCCGGCTCTATTCCGGCACGAAATACGAGTCCGCCGACGCCGTCTCCGCGGGCACGGTCTGCGCTGTGCTCGGCCTCACGGGGACCCGGCCCGGCCAGGGGCTCGGGGTGGAGGAGGACGCCGCGGAAAATCTGCTCGAGCCCGTGCTCGGCTACCGGCTCATCCTCCCGAAGGGCACGGACGCGCGCACGATGCTCCCCAAGCTGCGGGAGCTCGAGGAGGAGGACCCGCAGCTGCACATCCACTGGCAGGAGGACCTCGGCGAGATCCGGCTGCAGCTCATGGGAGAGGTGCAGATCGACGTGCTCAAGGAGCTGATCCGCGAGCGCTTCGACGCGGACGTTTCCATCGGCTCCGGGCGCATCCTCTACCGCGAGACGATCGCGGATACCGTGGAGGGCGTCGGGCACTATGAGCCGCTGCGGCATTATGCGGAGGTCCACCTGCTGCTCGAGCCGCTCGAGCGCGGCAGCGGGCTCGTGTTCGACACCGCCTGCAGCACGGACGCGCTGGACCTCAACTGGCAGCGCCTCGTCCTGACGCATCTCGAGGAGAAGCAGCACCTCGGCGTGCTGACCGGCTCTCCGATCACCGACCTGAAGATCACGCTCGTCGCCGGGCGGGCGCACCCGAAGCACACCGAGGGGGGCGACTTCCGGCAGGCGACCTACCGTGCTGTCCGCCAGGGGCTCATGCAGGCAAAGAGCGTGCTGCTCGAGCCGGTGTACGACTTCCGCCTCGAGGTGCCAACGGCGCAGATCGGCCGCGCGATCACCGACCTGCGCGCGCGGAACGGGGAATTCTCCTCCCCCGAGCCCGAAGGAGACCGCTCTGTCCTCACGGGGACGGCGCCCGTCTCCGCCATGGCGGGGTATCTCACGGAGGTGCTCGCCTACACGGGAGGCAAGGGGCGGCTCTTCTGCTCCCCCGGCGGCTACCGGCCCTGCCCGACGCAGGACGCCGTCGTGGCCGAGCTCGGATACGACGCGGAGAGCGACCTGCAGAACCCGCCGGGCAGCATCTTCTGCGCGCACGGGGCGGGGTTCCACGTGAAGTGGAACGACGTGAGCCAATATATGCACCTCGAGAGCGCGCTAAAAAAGCCCGCGGAGGCCGAGCCGACCCCGGAGGCGGCCGCTCCGACCGTGCGGAGGGCGTATTCCATCGACGAGAAGGAGCTCGAGGCGATCATGGAGCGCGAGTTCGGCCCCATCCGCCGGAAGCAGTACACGGCACCGACGGTGAATTCCGCCGCGGCGGCGAAGCCGTGGACGCTGCGGAAGGAGCGCCTCATCGTGGACGGCTACAACCTGCTCTTCGCGTGGGACGCCCTCAAAGAGCTCTCCCTCACGAGCATCGACGCCGCGCGCGAAAAGCTCGTCGACCTCATGGCCAGTTACAGCGCCTTCCGCAAAGCGGAGACGGTGCTCGTCTTCGACGCGTACAAGGTCCCCGGCGGGCAGGGCGAGCGCTACGACGCCGCGGGGCTCCACATCGTCTACACGAAGGAAAACGAGAGCGCCGACCTCTACATCGAGCGCCTCGCCTCCGAGATCGGGAAAAACGAGAACGTCCGCGTCGTGACGTCGGACGCGCTCATCCGCCTCACGGCGCTCCGCTCCGGCGTTTTGCGCACGTCCTCGCGCGAATTCCGGGCGGAGGTCGAGGCCGCGCTCGAGGAGATGCGCAGCGCCCCCTATATGGAAAAAGACCGAAGCCGGTAAAAAGCTTCGGTCTTTTTTTATGCGGTCTTTGGCACAGAGGCTCAGACGGTCTTGGCGGCGGCCCCCGTCAGCTCCTCGTAATACTGGGCGCGGACCGTGCCGGTATAGGGCACGGTGAAGATCGCGGCGAGGGGGAGGAAGGCGCCAAGCAGCGTCCAGCCGAGGAGGGAGAGATCCAGGCGGAAGAGCTCCCACTTGTGCCCCTTCATGAGGCGGCTGCTCTCGCGCAGGCAGGCCCAGACGGAAAGGTCGGGCCGGTCGATCATCAGATACTTCGCGAGCGAGAAGCGGTAGGCGGCGACGATGCCGGGCACGAAGAGCAGCAGGCTCCAGGCGAAGACCAGCACATCCTGCAGCAGGCGCAGCAGGACGGCGCGCGGGGCGATGCCGAAGCCGTCGAGCAGGTTGCCGTAGGAAGCGCCGCTGCCGCGGACGGTGTTCAGGATAAAGATCACGACGCCGACGCCTACGATACCGAGCACGAGCTGCAGGGCGAAGTGGATGACGCAGGCGCTGTTCGAGGGGGCGCATTTGGAGGCGATGGCGAGGCAGCGCTCGAGGTCGCCGGACTGGTAGGCCTCGAGATACTTCTCGGCCTGGCTCTCCGTGAGATTGCCGCCGAGGAGGCGGGAGGAGAGGGCATTGACGAGCGTCGTGAGGCCGTAATAGATGGCGCCCGCGGCGACGAGATTGGGCCGGCTCACGCGGCAGAGCCCCATGGCCCTTTCCTTCAGGGTAGAAAATTTCATGATCGGTCCTCCTTTTCAGGTCAGCGAGGCGTGCTGCGGCTTGAGCTTGAACTTCACGCCGGACACGAGCCCGACGGCGGCATACATCGTCACCATGGAAGACCCTCCGTAGCTGAAGAAGGGCAGAGTGATGCCGATGACGGGCGTGATGCCGATGCACATGCCGACGTTGATAAAGAGCTGGCTCGCCATGGCGCCCGCGACGCCCATGCAGATGAGCATGTCGTACGTCCGCCCGCAGGTGAGGCCGACGTGGGCAATGTGGATGATGATGATGCACAGCAGCAGGATGACGGCGAGGCAGCCGAGCATGCCGAGCGTCTCGCCCGTGGTGGAAAAAATAAAGTCCGTATGCTTGCCGGTGAAGCAGGTGCGCGTATGCTCGGCGTCCACACCCGTGAGCTGGCCGGAGGCGAGCGTCAGCTTGCTCTGCGTCGTCTGCCAGGAGATGCCCCAGCCGGTGGGGTCGATGCTGGAATCGTACGGGGAGAGCAGGCGCTGCTTCTGATAATCGTGGAGGAAATACGTCCACAGGATCGGGACCATCGCCGCGACGGCGGCGCCGCCCATGGCGAACCAGTAGAGCTTCGCGCCGAGGCAGAAGAACATCACGAGGAACACGAACATCAGGATCGAGGCCGATCCGAGGTCCGACGAGACGACGACGATCATGCCGAACACGAGCACGAAGTGCCCCGCCATCAGGACGACGGAGAGAAGGGAGTTGATGTCCCTGTATTCCTTGAGATACGTCATCTGCCGGGCGGCGACGATGATATAGAGGATCTTGATGACCTCGGAGGGCTGCACGCCGATGCCGGCGAAGCGGATCCAGGACTTGTTGCCCGTGCCGTCGTCCGCGCCGAAGATGACGAGGGCGATGATGAGCCCCACGTTGATCACGCACAGCCAGCGCCACTGGCTGCCGAGCAGATCCGAGTCGATCACCGTCATGAAGACGAACGCGCCGAGCCCGAGGAAGATCGAGAAGACCTGCACGAGGACATACTTCGTCGGGTTCGTGAGGAAGCCGCCGGCCGCCATCGCGATCGTCGCGCGGCGGATCATGAAGCAGCCGAACACGGCGCAGACCGTGCAGATGACGAGCAGGAAGATATCCGCCCGCCGGAAAAAGAGCCTTACATAAGGCCGGAGCCGTTTAAGGATGGGAAAACACCGCCTTTCGCCTGCCCTTTGCGCAGGCCGGGATCAACGTATTTTATCACAAGATTGTGCTTTACGCAACGGCGCAGCGCGTGGTATAATGTGAACAGTTTTTGAATCCTGCAGGGGCAGAGGAAGTTCAGGTGCAGCACTTGGCAGAATATTTCAGCAATTGTGAAAAGGACACGGAGGAGCTCGGCGCGCGCTTTGCTCACGCTCTCCCTGCGGAGGGCGGCGTCGTCGTGGCGATGTTCGGCGACCTCGGCGCGGGGAAGACGGCTTTTGTGCGCGGCATAGCGAAGGGCCTCGGGCTCGACGCCCGCGTCTCGAGCCCGACGTTTACGATCGTCAACGAGTATCCCGGGAAGCGGGAGCTCATTCATTTTGACCTTTACCGCCTCTCCTCGGCGGACGAGCTGTTTGACATCGGCTGGGAGGACTATCTCTCCCGCGGCGCCGTCTGCGTGACGGAGTGGAGCGAAAATGTGGAGGACGCGTTCGAGGGGGACGAGATCCGCGTCACGATCGCCAAGACGGGCGATTCCTCCCGCCGCATCACCATCGAGGCCCCCGAAGGAAGGGAGGGGACGCTATGCTGATCCTGGCCCTGGAATCCTCGGCGAAGGCCGCGTCCGTGGCATTGTGCCGGGACGGGGAGCTTCTCGCGGAATCCACGCAGTGCTCCGCGCTGACGCACAGCCGCACGCTTCTCCCCATGGCGGAGGACCTTCTGAAAAACACCGGCACCGCCCTTTCGGACGTGGATCTCTTCGCCTGCGCGCACGGGCCCGGCTCGTTCACCGGCATCCGCATCGGCGTGAGCACCGTCAAGGGGCTCGCCTGGGCGCTCGGGAAGCCCTGCACGGGCGTCTCGACGCTCGAGGGCATGGCGTGGAACGGCGTGGCCGCCGGCGGGCTGCTCTGCCCGGTAATGGACGCCCGGCGCAGCCAGGTCTACAACGCGCTCTTCCGCGTGGAAAACGGCGCCCCCGTCCGCCTGACGGAGGACCGGCCCATCGCCCTTTCCGACCTGCTGGAGGAGCTGAAGGCCCAGGAGGAGACCCCCGTGCTGCTGGGGGACGGATTTTCCGTCGCCGCGGCGGCATTCGAAGCGGCGGGAAGGGAATTCCGCACGCTCCCGCCGAACCTCCGCATGCAGAACGCCTGGGGCGTGGCGATGGCGGCGCTCGGGAAGGCGCCCGGCACGGCGGATTCGCTTCTGCCGGTGTATCTCCGGCTCTCCCAGGCCGAGCGCGAGCGCAACGAGCGCCTCGCGGCCGAAGCGGCGGAGAAATAAGAACCGTTATTTATTATTTTAGTTGAAGGAGCACTGTATTATGAGCAAAGTCGTCGTATTTGATCATCCTCTGATCCAGCATAAGCTCTCCATCCTGCGCGATGAGAAGACGAGCGTCAAGGAATTCCGCGAGCTCATCTCCGAGATCGCCATGCTGATGTGCTATGAAGCCACGCGGGACCTCCCGCTGAAGGACGTCGACGTGAAGACGCCCGTCGCCGTGGCGCACTGCAAGCGCATCGCCGGCAAGAAGCTCGCCGTGGTCCCCATCCTCCGCGCCGGCCTCGGCATGGTGGACGGCATGGTCAGCATGATGCCGAACGTCAAGGTGGGCCACATCGGGCTCTTCCGCGACCCGGAGACGAAGGCCCCGGTGAAGTACTACTACAAGATGCCCCCCGATATCACGGAGCGCGACGTCATCGTCGTCGACCCGATGCTCGCCACCGGCGGCTCCGCCTCCGCCGCGATCACCTTCCTGAAGGAGGACGGCGTGAAGCACATCAAGCTCATGAGCATCATCGGCGCCCCCGAGGGCATCGCCCGCATGCAGGCAGACCACCCGGACGTGGACATCTTCGTCGCCGCGCAGGACGAGCGCCTCAACGAGAACGCCTACATCATCCCCGGCCTCGGCGACGCCGGCGACCGGATCTTCGGCACCAAGTAAGCGCCGCATGAACCCGTATTTCAACCGGACCGGCATTCTCCTGCCGCGCGCCGGCATCCCCATGGAGACCTGGAGCGTCATCGCCTGCGACCAGCACTCCTCCGAGCGGGAATACTGGGAGGCGCTGGACGCCCTTGTGGGCGAGGCGCCGAGCACGCTCCGCCTGATGCTCCCCGAGGCCTATCTGGACCGGGACATCGCGGAGGAATCGAAAAAGATCAACGCCGTCATGCGCGAATATCTCGAAGGCGGCGTATTCGAGGAAAAGAAGGACTGCTTTGTCTACCTCGAGCGCACGCTCCCCTCGGGTGCGGTGCGGCGCGGCCTCGTCGGGGCGCTGGAGATGGCGGAATACGACTATGCCAAAGGCTCCCGCTCCGCCGTCCGCGCGACGGAGGGGACGGTCGAGGAGCGGCTGCCGGCGCGCGTCGCCATCCGGAAGGACGCTCCGCTCGAGATGCCGCACGTCATGGTGTTCATCGACGACCCGGAGGACCGCCTCTTCGGCAGCGTGAAGAAGGGCGAGAAGCTCTATGACTTCGAGCTCTCCGCCGGCGGCGGGCACATCGCCGGCTGGCTGGTGGACGGCGCGGCGGCCGACGCCGTCGACGCGGCTCTGGAGGCCCTCGCGCAGGAGGCGAAGGAGAAGTTCGCCCCCGACGCTCCGGCCGTCCTCGCCATCGGAGACGGGAACCATTCCCTCGCCACGGCCAAAAAATGCGGCGACCGGGAGGCCCTCGTGGAGCTCGTCAACATTGAGGACGAGGCCATCACCTTCGAGCCCATCCACCGCGTCCTGTTCGGGACGGACCCGGGCGAATTCATCGCGACCTACGGCGGCAGCACCGTCCGCCTCCAAGAGAGCGGCGACTACGCGAAGCTCGTGCGCGAGACGGAAGCCTGGTGCCAGGACTATATCGCCCGCCACGGCGGCAGCATCGACTATATCCACAACGACGAGACCGCCCTCGAAATGGGCGCCCGCCCCGGCTGCTGCGCCGTGCTGCTCCCCGCGCTGGACAAGACGGCGCTCTTCGCGAGCATCGTCAAAAACGGGCCCTTCCCGAAGAAGAGCTTCTCCATCGGGCACGCGTGCGACAAGCGGTATTACCTCGAGTGCCGCGCTCTGAAAAAATAAGGCAAAATAAAACAAGAAGAACTGCAGCGAACCGTTTTTCGGGTCCGGTGCAGTTCTTTTCTTTTATACTCTGCGGGCCTTTTCGGCCGCGAAGCCGCTCACGAGGAAGAAGGCGGCGCCGGGGAGATAGTGATAATACACGAGATAGGCCTCCGTGAGGTTCGCGATGACGAGGGCGAGGAGCAGCACGGGGAGCACGGCGTCGCGCACGCTGCCGCGCAGCAGCAGGCGCAGGCTCAGAATAAAAAGCACGAGCAGCCAGGCGAGGAACAAAAGCAGCGCCGGAAGCCCGAAGCCGAGGGCGACCTCGAGGAACTGGTTGTGGCTGTAGGTATTGAAGGCGCCGGAGGAGGCCTTCTGAATGGCGGGGCGGATGCCGGAGGGCGTATAGCCGAAGAGGGCGCGGCGCGCGTCGGCAAAGAGAAGAGAGAGACAGTGCCGCCAGATCTCGGTGCGGCCGTTCGTGTTGAGATTCAGGGCGCGGCCGCCGGAGGACTCGCTCTCGCGCGCGGCGATGATCTCCTCGGACTTGGCCGCCTCCTCGGGCGTGACGGGGTCGGGCGTGATCATGACCTCGGCGAGGTCCTCCCCCGCGGAGAGGGCCTCGGCCGTATGCGTCTGCCGCTCGAGCAGGGCATAGAGCCCGGCGCGCAGCAGAAGGACGCCGGCGAGGAGCGCGCCCACGGCGAGCGCCGCCGCGGCGATGCGCCTTGCGAGGCTCCCGAGCCGCTTCTCCTGCAGGAGCCTGACGGCAGCGAGCAGGGAGAGCGAGAAGAGCAGGGCGAGGAGCGCCGTGCGGGAATTGCTGAGGAGCATCACGGCGAGATGCACGCCGAACGCCGCGCCGAAGACGAGCTTCGGCCACACGCCCCGGCGCAGCGCGAGATAGAGGCTTGCGAGGGAAAGCGTGAGCGCATAGGCCCCCGTGGTGTTCCCGTGGCAGTTGAGGCGGAGGCGCAGCTCGGTGTCGAGCCCGACCTGCCCGCCGGGGACGGAAAAGGGCGTGCGGTTCGTATAGAGAAGGAAGAGGACGAGGAGCATCGCGAACGCGAGCGCGAGCACGAGCACGGCGAGGATCACGTCAAAGAGCGTTTCCCGCTGTTCCTTTTCGAGCAGGACGGCCAGAGGCGCAAGCAGAAGGGCGGAGAAGAAAACGTCGTAAAGCGGCGCGTCCAGGCTCTTCCAGGTGCTGCCGGTGCGGCAGGCGGCGAAGGCGGCGAGGAGGCACCAGAGCGCAAAGCACGCCGGGAGCCACAGCTCCGGCCGCCGGCCGAGCGCGGCGAGGGCCGCCCCTCCCGCCTTCCGGGCGCGCAGGCGCCACACGGCACAGCCGAGCAGGGCGAGCAGCAGCAGAAGGGCGAGATACTTTTCCCGCCGGAGCAGGGCGGCATACCAGAATTTTTCGTCATAATACTGCACGACGCTGAGCGCCAGGTGCAGCAGCGCGGCGGCGGCCGCCGCGACGCCCCAGAGCCGCGCGGGAAGCGAACGAGAATGCTTCATATCACTTCAGGGAGGCGAGATAGGCGCTGACGGCCTCCTGCACGTAGTTTGCGGCGCCGGGGGCCGTGTCGCGGCCTTCCAGGTAGCCCTGAATATTGTCCCACACCAGGTTATAGATCTCGGAAGAGACGGCGTTGGGGACGGCGGCATTGACGAGCGCCGTCAGCTCTTCGCTCTCCTCGGCCGTAACGGCTTCGCTCTCCACGGCGGCGGAGAGGGCCGCTTCATAGGCGGAGCGGTTCGAGGGGAAGTACCACAGCGCGTCGCTCTCGGGGGCGAGGAAGCTCTCGCGGACGAATTCCCACGCCGCGGAGACGTCTTCGCAGTCGGCAGAGACGGCATAGTCGGCAAAGACATTCACGAGATTGCCGCTGCCCTCCGCCACCGGCAGCCCGACGTAGACCGGGGAGGCAAAGAGCGTGTCGACGAGGCCCATGTCCTCGGCGGTGTAGAGCTGCGTGCGGTAAAGGAGCTGGATGTTCTGCGGGATGAGCTCATAGTCGTCCGTATCCCGCGGCTCCGACGGCAGGCGGCGGAGGAACTCGAGGAGGGACGTGAAGGAGGTATTGTCAAAATCGCAGGTGAGCTCCTGCCAGTCGATGAACTCGGAGAGGTGCAGGCCCAGGAGATCGTTGAGGACGGCGGACTGCGTGTCGTAGGCGCCGAAGGGATACGTCCCCTCGCCCATCGTGGACGTGACGGAGTTATAGTCGTTCACCGTCCAGGACGAGATCCTGCCGAGGACCTTTTCCGGGCCGACGACGGTGGAGAGCGTGAAGCCGCTGGCCGTGCCGTACAGGCCGCCGTTGCATTCGAGAAAGGCGAGCACGGGGCTCACGATGTCGCCGCGGGAGAGCTCCGCGTCGGCGTCGAGCGAGGGATAGAGATCCGCGAGCTTTCCGGCGGCGGCGAGCTCCTTGTACGGCAGGCCGCTGAGGTCGAGCAGGTCGGGCCATTTGCCGCCGAGCTCAGACTGTGAAAAGGCCTCGAGGGCGGCGAGCGCATCGTCTCCGGCATCGGGCGTATAGAGCACGATGCGGACGGAATCGTGCGCACGGTTATAGTCCATGACGGCGTCCTGCAGCGTGTCGAGGGGGTTGAAGGAGAGCAGGGAGAGCTCCCGCTTTTCGGGGATGCTGCTCTTCTCCTGCAGGGAGACCGTGCAGAGCGTGGACACGGCGGAGTCGGAGGCGGCGTCATATTCGCTCAGGCAGAAGGAAAAGCTCCCGTCCTCTTCGGCCTTCGCGGCGGCGACGCGGCTCGGGCTCAGGTCGAGCGCGGTGAAGTTGAAGAGCTTTTCGGACGTTCCGTCCTCCTTCACGCCGAAGAACTCGACGCCGGAGGCATAGAAGCAGAGGTATTCCCCCGCCCCGTCCGTCAGGAGGACGGCCGAATCGGGCAGGACGGCCGCGGAAGCGAACGCGCCGGCCGAGGCGTCCAGGCGGAGGAGCTCATAGCCGTTCCCCGTCCAGGCGGCGAGCGCAAGGCTCCCGTCCGAGAGGGCGACAAGAGAGGAGGCGGAGCCTCCGCAGCTCACGCTCTGCTCGCCGGAGGAGGACGAGACCGTCACGCCCGTCTCCGTACGCTTGACCGTCTCCCCCGTGGAGAGCGTGCGCTCGTCCTTGCCCTTATTGTAGGAAAGGGCGGACGCGTCGGCCTCGGAGGTCATGGCGGAGAACGCGGAGGCATATCCGAGCTCCGGCGCCGGCGTGGGCTCCGGGGTCGGCTCAGGCGTCGGGGCAGGCGTGGCCTCGGCGGCCGGCGCCTCCGTCACGGCAGGGGCGGAGGCCTCCTGCGCGTCGGGGGCGGCGAAATAGCGGACATAGACAAAGGCCAGCACCAGCACGGCGGCCAGAATAATGAGCAGCAGGGCGACCACCACGAGGGCGGAGCCCTTTTTCTTTTTGCGCCGCTGCGCCGGGCGGCGGGCGGATCCTTTTTCTTTCATTTCAGAGCCTCGCTTTTTGTTTCCAATTTGTAACTGTCAGGATGGAAGAAAAGAGGCGGCCAAGGGGCCGCCTCTCTGGAATTTTTCGGGGATCGGTCAGGGCGTGCGGATGTCAAAGGTGAGGTCGCCGTCGTTCCACGCCACCGTGTAGGTGCAGGTGTAGGTGTTGGCGGAGGGCTGCGTGAGGTTGGCCAGGCCGTTCTTTGCGCCGGAGTTGACGGCGAAGCCGGCGAACTCGTAGCCGTCTGCCACCACAGCCGTGAGGGTGATGACGGAGCCGTTCTTGACCTTGTTGCCGCTCGTGACGGTCTCGCCGTTGACCGTGGCCGTCAGGGACGTGACCACATTGGCGCCGTCGTAACGCGGGTTGAGCGTGACGTAGACCCAGTTCTCATAGGTGGCGAGGTTGGCCTTGATCTCAACGTTGGCAGAAGGCATCGTGAAGGAGTAGGTGTCGCCGCTGACGAGGGTGGCGAGGTTCCAGGTCTCCGTGCCTGCCACACGCCAGAAGACGTTGTTGGCCGGCAGCTGCCAGGCGGAGTGATCGTAGCTCGGCGTGATATAGACGGTCTCTCCGGCCTTATATGCCAGGCGCTGATACTCGGAGAGGTTGCTCGGGGAGCTTGCGACGGTGAACCCGCAGCCGCTCTCGGAGGACTGGGAAACGGTATAATAAGCGTCGATCGCGTTGAACTCGCAGTAGACATCCACGCTGGAGTCCGGCATGACGAAGGTGTCCGCGGAGGACATCATGACGGCGGCATTCGTGCCGGCATAGCGGACGAAGTCATGGTCGAACTGGTAGCCCGTATCGGCGACCGGAATGATCTTGACCGTCTGGCCGGCCAGCGCCACGTTCTGCGCATTGCCCTCGACCAGGAAGGTGGCGGAGCCGCCGCCGGAATTGGACTTGACGTTCAGGCTGTAGACCGTGCCGTTGCCGAAGACGATGCTGAGCGTCGTGTTGCCGGAGGGCATGGCGAAGGTCAGGGTGTTGCCGTTCCAGTTGATCGAAGAGGAAGGCGTGGTAGAGGCAGCGCGGATGCAGTTGCCGCTCGTCGGCGAGCAGTTGACCGTCACGAGCGTGCCGGCGGCGATCTTGCAGCCGGACGTCAGCGTCAGGCCGTTGGCCTGGACGGTGAAGGTGCCCTTGACGACGCCGCTCTCGGTCGTCCACGTGAGGGCGTAGGTCGGGAGATTATCAAACTTGCACGTGACCGTCACGCTCTTCGCAGGCATCGTGAAGGAATACCAGGTGCGGGCGTCGTTGTGCTTGAGGGCCTGGGACGGATCCGTCGTCGGCTCGCCGCTCAGGATGTAGCCCGTGTTCGGGTTCGGGACGATCTTGATCGTGTCGCCGGGGAGAGCGTAGGTGCCCTCGACGTCGTTGACGAGGATCTGGAAGGTGCCGTTCGTCGTCGGGTTCTTGATGACGGCGTAGGCGTCTTCATAGTTGGCCTGGACGCGGACGGCCTGGGCGGGCATCGTGAAGCTGTTGCCCTGATAGGTCGTGTAGGTCATGCCGTTGTTGGTGTAGACCGTGAGGGACTTGATCGCGTGGCCCGTGGAATCCTTGGAGCCGACGACGACAAGGGAGCCGGCCGCGGCGGAGGAGACATTCGAGCCGTTCACGGTGGCGTACGGCGTGCCAACGGAGGTGTTGATGTTCGTGAAGGAGATCTCATAGGTCGTGGCCGGGGCCGCCGTTGCCGTAACGGCCGCCGTGCTTGTCGTGGTCGTGACGGCGGAGGCGGAGGAGGTGGCGGCGGAGGCGAGGACCGGGACGTAGATCGTCTGGCCGGCGTAGATCTTGTTGAGGTTGACGCTCGAGTTCAGGCCCGTCATGAGCGTGGACGTGGCGCCGACGCTGGAGCCGTAGCTGTTGAGGATCGACGTGACGGTCTGGCCGGAGGTCACCGTGTGGGCGACGACGGCGTAGCTGTTGCCGGAGGCCGTCGCGGACGGGACGTAGATCGTCTTGCCGGCCCAGAGGCTGTTCGCGCTCTTGATGCCGTTGACGGCCATGATCTCGGAGGAGTAGACCGCGTAGCTCACGCCGTGGGCGTTGCAGATGGAGTTGAGCGTGTCGCCGTACTGCACCGTGTAGGGCACGAGATAGTGCGTCACGTTATAGCTGCTCGTGCCGGAGGCGAGCGCCGTGCCGGCGGAAGTGGTATAGGTCGTGGTGGTGGTCGTGGCGCCGTTGACCGTGGTCGTCGTGGAGACGGCGGTGGTCGTCGTCGTCGAGGACGTGACCGTGGCGGCGACGGCGTTGGACGAGGGGAGCTTGATGGTCTGGCCGACGGAGAGCTTGTTGAGCTGCAGGTCGGACGTGAAGCCGTTCAGGGCCATGATGGCGCTCTTGCACTGGTAATAATCCAGGCCCAGGCGCTTGCAGACCTTGAAGAGATAATCGCCGTTCTGCACCGTGTAGGTGATCACGCCGTCATCCGCGCTCGCCGTGCTCACGATGCCGGCGAAGAGCGACATCACGATGCAGAGGCAGAGCAACAGGCTGAAAAATCGTTTGCTTTTCATGAGTGTTTCCTCCTGAATGGGTCACCCTGCCGCAGATTTTGATGAACAACAAGGACAGGGCTAATACTTCGATACGTATCTTACACTATTTGCAACTATTTTGCAACATAATTTTCAAAATAATTTCAAAAAAATTTCAACGTGCTGTTTGCTCCGCCGTTTTTCCCGCCAACCGGATCCGCTCGAGCTCGAAGTTCTGGCGGTTCTGGTGGACGATGTTGGAGAGGACGAGGCCGGCGAAGAGGGACATCAGGGCGGCGATCATCGTAAAGCCGCAGACGACGAGCGTCGGGATCTTGTCCACGAGGCCCGTGCGCAGATAGGCGCGGAAGACCGGGAGGAAGAAGCCGAGGCTCAGAAGCGCGAGCACGAGAGCGATGGCCGCGAAGAACGGCAGCGGATGATAGCTCCGGTAAAGGCGGAGGATCGTGCGGAGGACCTTGAAGCCGTCGGAATACGTATTGAGCTTGGAGACGCTGCCCTCGGGCCGGTCGCGGTATTCAACGACGACGTTTTCCACCTGGAGATTCTTGTCGATGGCGTGGATGCTCATCTCCGTTTCGATCTCGAAGCCCTTGGAGAGCACCGGGAAGGTCTTGACGAAGGCGTAGCTGAAGGCGCGGTAGCCGGTCATGATGTCGCGGATGTCGCTGCGGAAGAGGAGATTGATGCTCCAGCGCACGAGGGAATTGCCGAAGTTGTGGAAGGGGCGCTTGTTCTGCTCGAAGTAGGTCGAGGAGAGCCGGTCCCCCACCACCATGTCCGCCTGATGGTGCAGCACCCGGTCCGCCATCTCGCGGGCGGACTCGGCGGGATAGGTGTCGTCCCCGTCCGCCATGATGTAGCATTCGGCGTCGATCTCGCGGAACATCCGGCGGATAACGTTGCCCTTGCCCTGTAAATATTCTTCCCGGACGACGGCGCCCGCCGCCGCGGCGAGCTCGGCGGTGCGGTCGGAAGAATTGTTGTTGTAGACATAGATGACGGCCTCCGGCAGCACGCGCCGGAAGTCGGCGACCACCTTGGCGACGGTCTTTTCCTCATTGTAGCAGGGAATCAGCACAGCAATTTTTTCCATCGTTCTTCTCTTTTCTCAATCCAGTATCCGGTAAATATAAAATCCGTTGACCTCGCTTATCAGCTCGAAGGAGACCTCGCCGGTCTCCCGCTCCGAGAGGTCCCAGTGCGAGAAGACATAGTCGGCATCCAGCAGGGCCAGGTCGGCGACGTTCAGATAGACGCGGAAGCCGTCCGCCCCCACGAGCTCCAGA